>Ga0302130_1000100_pt1 | contig 69224 bp, 60 predicted proteins | sample CB9_surface_MG_FD_203117 | JGI IMG/M metagenome (GOLD analysis project Ga0302130, IMG submission 203117) | Marine microbial communities from Western Arctic Ocean, Canada - CB9_surface | ecosystem: Environmental > Aquatic > Marine > Oceanic | place: Canada: Western Arctic Ocean | collected... | reverse complement strand
AGGATTTAAGATAAGGATTTAAGATAAGCACTACAAACCTGTGTTGGCTAACTTTAGCAAGCTCGACGAAAACTCAATGAAAAACAATTGCGCTTCCAGCATAAATGCTTGCTAAACAGCTCAAACCTATTTGGCCGGGATCTCTGCCCCCTTGGATGATCACTTGATCTAATCTAAATTTTTGATAGGATTGGCTTTATTCAAGTTACAAGAATTACACAAGGCCAGTCAGGCTGTATGACATCTCATCTACGAACCTCTATCAGCAAATACAACCTTCTCTGGTTGCTAGCTATCGTGCTGTGCGCGGGGATAGTCTCTAAAACTGCATTAGCTCAATCATTACCGGTCATTGAAAACCCCGAGCGCTACCAGCCGCCTGCCGATATGAGCCGGGTCAGCTTTTATCTTATTACAGTGGATGTGGGAGACTCTGTGTGGGACAACTTCGGTCACACTGCTCTGCGTATGTATGATGAGAATAGCAATGTGGATACAGTCTTTAACTGGGGCTATTTCAATCTGAGCGGTGGAATTATTGGATTCTCCTACAATTTCTTTAAGGGGATTATGAATTACTCGCTGGTCACCAATACGCCAGCTTTCGAGTTCGCTCAATACCGCCGGCAAGAGCGGGCTGTTTGGCAAGACAAAATCAACCTAACCAACTCACAGAAAGAAATCTTGTACCGGCGCCTGATGTGGAATTTGGAGTCAGAAAATATTGTTTACTCATATCAATATTTTTTCGATAACTGCACTACTAAGATTCGGGACTACTTGAACGAGGCGTTGGGCGGTGAAATCGCAACGAGCTATGATGGCACTGCGAGCTCAACCTTCAGAGATCAGGTTAGATCGCATTATGCTTCAGTGGCATTGATAGACGTCTCTTTGGATATTTTAATGAATAGCAATATCGATAGGCCTATGACCGAGTGGGAGAATATGTTTTTGCCCCTCAATTTTCGCGAACGACTTCGTCATTTGCCTTCTAATGTCGCTGAAAATGGGGACAAGCTTGAATTACTTTCTGCTCCCCAAATGGTTATGGAATTCGCTCCGCCACAGATTCAAACGAAAGGCTACCGGGCGGCTTCGGTAGTTCTTTTAGGACCAGTATTGTTTTTGTTTTTGATGTTGAAGAAAATCCCAATGTCATATTTTGCCACTCATTCGCGGTTGGGGTTGAAAGGAGAAAGCGTAAACTACCGGTTGTTCGGTTTGATGGGGCTACTCACAGCAATTTTTAGCGGTGTCTATGGGTTTTTGATGCTGGGCAGTTGGTTTGTATCCGATCATTTAGATTTACACCACAATCTAAATTTATTGCTTTTCTGGCCTACGGATTTGTTTGGTATTTTGGTCGCTCTGCGCTGGTTTTTGCTTTGTAAGCCTTGGCCTACTGATCACAACACGTCGCCATTTATAAATTATTATATCATGGCCCATGTTTTAGGCATGATAATTTACACGGCTGTTGCTGTTTTTGGATTGTCTGCCCAACATTTAGATGGAGTCTTGTTCAATGTGGTTCCTGGTTTCTTTTTGTTTACTGGGCTTGTGTGGCTGGTAGGCTTCGAGCCAACCAGACCGAGAACTATGTTTTTCTAAAAGGGATGGTGAATCGCTATGCCGGTTTTTAAAAGTAAGACTGCCGAACGAGCCGCGGAACTGGATGTCTATGCGGCTAAAGTGGCGCGTGGCGCTGCTAGGTTAAAACCTATGAGTGAAAGTACGCCGGAAGAGGTTCGCGCTGCACGGGAATCCGCGGGTAATCCGTTTGCGCCACCTTCTGCAGAGCTTGCTGATATAAGTGATCATAGGGCGGAATTAGAATCCGGCGCTATAAATATACGTGCCTATATTCCAGCGGTGGAAACAGCCGGATCGTTGCCTGCGTTAGTTTTTTATCACGGTGGCGGCTATGTCATCGGCAGTGTGGAGCAGTACGATACTGTTGTTCAGCAGCTCTGCTTTCACAGTGGCTGTGTTGTCTTCTCGGTTGATTACACCCTTGCACCTAGTCATAAAATTTCACAAATTCATGAGCAGGGATATCAAGCATATCAATGGATTCGAGAGCGATCTGATGAATTTGGTATTGATCGCGAGAAAGTTGCTATGGGTGGGGATAGTGCAGGTGGGAATTTAACCATTGGTGTTGTGCTGGCCTGCAAGCGGGAGAGCTACCCCATGCCTGCTTTTCAATTGCTTATTTACCCCTCGGTTGATTTGACTATGAATTTTCCGTCTATTGAAGAATTTGCTGATGGCTATTTTTTGACCAAGTCCAATATGCATTGGTTCCGCCATCATTATCTAAATGGTGAAGTACAATCAAATGACTCGTCTTTGAATTTTTTAGAGCATGACCTGACAGGTTTGCCTCCAGCCTATCTAATAACTGCGGGTTTTGACCCCCTGCGAGATGAGGGTAAAGCTTTCTCTGATAGGCTAGTGGAGCAGGGCGTTAAGGTAGAGCATGAATGCTATACAGATATGATTCATGGCTTCATTTCTTTCTCTGGAGGAATCGCTGCAGGAATGGAGTGCCTAAAAGATATGGGCCTCAGAGTTCGCAAGGCATTGGAGTAAGTTTATCTTCAGTGGAGTGGCGGGTAAATCTTAAGAAAAAAAAGGCCAGATTTATCTGGCCTTTTTGGTTTGTTAATTTAATCTGCCTTTCGATGGCTTTATCTTTCTAGCGCGCTATTAGTTTGACTCTACGATTCTGTTGATAGGCACTTTCGCCGGTGCCTCTTTGTGCTGGCTGCTCTTCGCCGTAGCTAACTACTTCGATCTGGCTGCGTGATGCGCCATTTACTATTAAGTAGTTCTGGATGGCTGATGCTCTGCGTTCGCCCAGAGCAAGGTTGTACTCTCTAGTGCCGCGCTCATCTGCATGACCCTCTAAACGAAGACTCTTGCTTGAGTTAGCTGCTAAATCTTTAGCATGGAAGCTCAGTACATCTCTGTCTGCCGCACGGAATTCGGCGATATCAAAGTCGAAGTAGAAGACGGTGGTCTCTAATGCTGCCCGCATTACGCGTTCTGCCGCGGCGGCGGCTCGGGCTTCAGCGGCTTCTGCCTGCTCTCGAGCGCGTCGAGTAGTGCCATCAATTCCACTTTCAGAAACTTCTTCAGTCGCCTCTGCAGCTGCTTCGTCGCTGGTTGAGCTGCATGCAGCAAACGCGGTAAGTGAAACCAAAAGTAGTGCCAGTCTGGCAATCTGAGAAGTGTTCATGGCTGCTCCTGTTCCGGTCTTTCGCCGGCGTTATTGTGACAGAAAATGTGACAGAAAATGTGACAGAAAATGTTACAAGATGTTTAACTGCAAATGTAACAAAATATGTGACGGAAAATACGTCAAAGAATAAACGAAGGATTAACAAATCTGCGTAAAATTCAATGAAATTACAAGGCCTTATCCGTGTTGCGAAGCATACCCCATTTATCGATACATTTCCAAGAACAAGAATCTATTTTGTGCATCATTGAAAATTAGACCAATCGATTGTCAATTTCTAACGTTTAGGCCTGTTTTATTTCGAGCAAACGTTCGATTTTTGTTTATTTTGGCTAGCTTTCGATGGTAGTCTTATTAGCTCAAAATCCCCCAAATACCGATAATTGCCCAGACTTAAGTTCTGTTGCAGGCCTCTAAGTTCGACCAAAAGGCCTCGATTTAACACCAACGTCGGGCTTAAGGAGAATCGAGTTGAACGCTGATTATACTGCCGAAGAACTGGCTTTTGAAATTGAGGTTAGAACTTTTCTAGAAAATGAGTTTCCCGCTGAGTACAAAGCCAAAGTAGATGCCAATATTCGTTTGGGTAAAGAAGAACTTACTCACTGGCAAAAAATCTTATTTAAAAAGGGCTGGGCGGCTACTAGCTGGCCTGTAGAGCACGGAGGTCCTGGATGGACTCCTACCCAGCGCCATATTTTTGCAACAGAGTTGGGCATGATTGGCGCGCCTGAGCCAATACCATTCGGTATGAAAATGGTTGCGCCTGTCATCATGGCCTACGGCAACGAAGAGCAAAAGAAGCGATTCTTACCGGATATCCTAGAAAGTAACGTGTGGTGGTGTCAGGGTTATTCCGAACCGAATTCTGGTTCAGACCTAGCGTCTTTGAAAACCGCTGCTGTTCGAGACGGCGATGAATACGTGGTCAATGGCCAAAAGACTTGGAATACCTATGGTCAGTACGCTGACTGGATTTTTTGCTTGGTGCGAACCGATAACACGGTAAAAAAGCAAGAAGGTATAAGCTTTCTGTTAATCGATATGAAGACTCCTGGTATAACCTTGAAGCCCATCGTATTGATTGATGGTCACCATGAGGTCAACGAAGTTTTCTTTGATGACGTTAGAGTGCCTGCTGAAAACTTAATTGGAGAAGAAAATAAAGGCTGGACCTACGCTAAAGTTTTACTGACCCATGAACGAACAAATATTTCCGGTGTGCCCCGCGGCAAGCGAAGACTGAAAGCGCTTAAACGCATAGCGTTGGAAACGGATGACGGTTTCGGCGGCAATATGCTGGAGAACGCTTCCTTTAAGACCAAAATTGCTGAAGCTGAAATAGAACTTCAGGCTCTTGAGTACGCAGAGCTGCGTACGCTGTCAGCCTTGAGTGTAGGCAAAGCACCGGGCCCTGAAAGCTCAATTCTGAAAATTGTTGGTACCGAGCTGGCGCAAAGCATTGATGCTTTGTTCGTGGAAATTGCCGGCAATCACAGCCTGCCTTTCGTTCCTGAGCAATTTGAAAACGGTTTTGAAGGCCACGCTGTTGGACCAGGTAACTCAGCTGCATCAGCATTGACCTATTTCAATAGTCGGAAATTAACGATATTCGGCGGATCCAATGAGGTTCAGCGGAACATCATAAGTAAAGCGGTGCTTGGACTTTAAACTACCTTAAAGTCGCTGCCTTGGATCAAATAGATTAAATCGAAAAAATAAAGAGGAAGAGAAGTGGATTTTTCATACACCGAAGAACAACAGATGCTTCAAGAAAGTGTGTTGAAGTTTGTACAGAATCAGTACGAATTTGCTACACGTAATCAAATCATAGCTAGCGATGATGGCTACAGCAAAGAATACTGGTCGCTATTCGCGGAACTTGGCTGGTTGACTGTGCCGTTCGATGAAGCCGATGGCGGTTTTGGCGGCTGCGCTGTGGACATGGTTGTCATGATGGAAGAATTTGGCAAGGCTATGTTGGTCGAACCATTCGCGGGAACAGCGATCCTTGCGGGAAGACTGATTAGCGAGCTTGCTGAAGGAGAGGCACGTGCTGCACTCATTGGACAAATTATGGAAGGGGGGCTGCAGGTTTCCTTAGCCTATGCTGAAGCGGGCAGTCGATTTAATGCTGCTAGCGTGAGAACGACTGCAAAAGTAGACGGCGATAACGTCATTATTTCTGGTACTAAGGTTGCTGTATTGAGCGGCAGTGGGACTGACAAACTATTGGTTGTTGCTCGTGAATCTGGCGGGGATACTGATCGCAGTGGCATATCAGTTTTTCTTGTTGACGCAAATGCAGATGGCGTAACCATGCATACCTACGCTAATGTAGATGGTAAGAGTGCATCCGAAATTAGGCTCAGTAACGTCACTGTGCCAAGTTCCGCGCGCATTGGTTTGGTTGGCGGTGCTATTGAGGCACTTGAATCTGCTATTGACCGAGCTACCCTAGCCTCAGCGGCGGAGGCCCTTGGCGCGATGGAATCTTTACTGAAAAAGACAGTTGAGTACAGCAAAACACGAAAGCAGTTCGGAACAGCCATCGGTACATTTCAAGCTTTGCAGCATCGCATGGCCGATATGTTTATCGAGTGCCAGTTAGCACGCTCGATTGTTGTTATGGCTGCCATGAAAATGGACAGCGGCGAAAGTACCTCTGAGAAAGCAAAAGCTGTGTCAGCGGCTAAGAGCCGAGTGGGCAAAGCGATCAATAAAGTTGGGCCTGAAGCCGTGCAAATCCACGGTGGCATCGGTACCACTGAGGAATTGGATGTCGGACATTTGTTCAAATGTGTTACTGCGCTTGAAATGCAGTACGGCAATACTGATTATCATACTGCACGTTTCTCCTCGCTTTAAACTAGTCGAATTCACTTAATGAGCGAATTGATACTAGTTCGTCATGGGCAGGCCTCCTTCGGGAAGGCCTCCTATGACAAGCTTAGCGATAAAGGTATTGAACAAGCAAAGATACTTTCTCGTCACTGGCTAGCGACGGGGGAGCGTTTTGATCACGCTTATAGCGGAACACTGCTTAGGCAACGAGAAACAGTGTCCGAGCTGTTATCTTTGGTCAATGGTGAGCCCAGTGCGGCAACCCTAAAACCTGCCCTGAATGAATATAATGGCGACCCTCTGTTTCGCATTTATCTGCGCGATCATCACGATGACTCTGAAGAAGAAATCGAGTGGCCCATCAAAGATCCTAAGAAATTTCAGCTGCTATTTGAAAAAGCCACAGCCAAGTGGATAGTCGGCGAACTCGTGCCAAATGATGCGGATAGGGGATTCGAATATTTTCAGGCGTTTCAGCAGAGAGTTTATGGAGTGATGGACGAAATTATGAGCCATCATCAAAGTGGTAGCAAAATACTGATTTCCACTTCAGGCGGGGTCATAGCCATGGCCTTGCAAAGAGTATTACAATTCACAAACGAACATGTGATCACAACTAATTGGATGGTGCACAACAGTGCAGTAACAAGAATTAGATATGGCCGAGGTAGACTGTCTTTGTCACAGTTTAATAATTTGGCTCATTTAGAGAGTAATGACTTAGCTCATATGGTTACCTACCGATAATAAAATACCGAACAAGAAGAGACGGGGAAAAAAATGGCTATAGAGGATCTAGTAGATCGCGCCGGTGATATCAGGGAAGGAGAAGGGCTCGACCTTGATAAGTTAAAACAGTATTTGGAACCAGTATTAGGCAGCAAGGTCGGATCGTTTAGTGTTAAGCAGTTTCCCGGAGGGCATTCCAACCTAACTTATTTATTAAGCAGTGGAGATGATCAGTGGGTGCTAAGGCGGCCCCCGTTCGGTAGCACGGTAAAATCTGCTCACGATATGTCTAGAGAGTTTAAGATTCTCTCCGCATTAGAGAAAGTTTTCCCCTACGGTCCTACTCCAGTCCATTTCTGCGAAGACCACGATATTCTTGGCTGCGACTTTTACTTAATGACTTATATTGAAGGTTTGGTCATTCGCCGGGATTATCCAAGTAATTTAGACCTGTCCCCAGACCAAATTCGGCAGCAACTATTCAACTTCTTCGATGTGCTGGGGGAATTACACTCGGTGGATTTAGTTGAAGCCGGACTGGATACCTTTGGTAGGCCTGTGGGTTATGTGCAGAGGCAAATGGATGGTTGGTCTGGTAGATGGGCAGATGCTTTTACTTCAGACACAGTTAATTGTGATGAAACAATCAAGTGGCTTTATGACAATATGCCTGCCGAAAGTGGTAAAGCCAGTGTGATACACAATGACTATAAAATGGACAACGTGATTTTTTCTGCCGAGAATCCTCTTCAGGTCATAGGAGTGCTGGATTGGGAGATGTCCACAGTTGGCGATCCGTTAATGGACCTTGGTTGTACCTTGGGATACTGGACTCAGCAATCGGACCCAGATTTTTTTCGAGACTCTCGTTCCATGCCAAGTGACGTCGACGGCGCGCCAACTAGAGCCGAGATCGTTGCTCGATTCCAGCAGCAAACGGGTATTGGGGTCGACAATTTCCCTTTTTACTTTTGCTTCGGTTTGTTCCGCCTGGCTGTTATCGGTCAGCAAATTTACTACCGCTATTATAATGGATTGACCAAAGATCATCGATTTAAGGGCTTTGTTAAAAAAGCACATGTTCTGCAGAACATGTGCGAACTTATTATTAGCGGTAAAATTGAAAGCTAGTTGCAGGTCAATAATAATCAGAACGAATAGTCACTAATTAGTTTGCGAGGAGTCATTATGTCATTTTCAATTAACGAGTTGTTTTCGGTAGCAGGTAAAACCGCAGTAGTAACTGGCGGCTCTAGAGGTATTGGCAAAATGATCGCTGAAGGGTTTGTCGCCAATGGCGTCAAAACCTACATTACAGCCAGAAAGGCAGATGCCTGCCAAGCCACTGCAGAAGAATTGTCTGCTACTGGCGGTACATGCATTGCGATTCCTGCAGACCTTGCAAGCGACGAGGGCAGAAGCGAGTTCGTTGCCGAGCTAAAAAGTCGTGAAGAAAGTTTGGATATCTTGGTTAATAACGCTGGTGCCGCTTGGGGTGCCTCATTTGAGGATTATCCTAATGAGGGCTATGACAAGGTTATGGATATCAACGTAAGAGCGATTTTTTTGCTGACTCGTGATTTGATGCCTTTATTAACGAATGGCGCCTCTATGGCGGATCCTCATCGAGTCATCAATATAGGTTCTATCGATGGGCTAAGTGTCTCCACCACCGACAATTTTGCTTACGGCGCTAGTAAAGCGGCTGTACATTTTTTGACCAAAAATCTGGCATTACGGCTGGCCCCAAAAGGCTTAACGGTGAATGCGATTGCGCCGGGACCCTTCGAAAGCAAGATGATGGAAGCAACTTTAGCTGCCCATCAAGAGCGGATAGAGAATGGTAATCCTCTCGGTAGAATTGGTAACCCGCAAGACATGGCTGGACTGGCTTTGTACCTATCCTCTGCGGCCTCTAAGTATTTGAATGGTCAGATTATAGCCTTAGACGGTGGTTCTCATTTGGGTACACGATAGTACCGGGTATTTACTGCCTGCGATTGACGGACGCTGATGCAAGTTCAACGGTGAGATGAGTCTTTCTCATCGTAGCTTATCAGTGGTACCTTACGCCCTATTAATCAGCTTTTGTTCGGTCTCTTCGGTCATTCTGGTTAGAAACTGTGAAGGTTGAAATACCGCGTGACTAAATCAAAAGAAAAATCAAATCCTTTAGCTTCTGAAAAATCGTTGCCGCAAAATTTAGTGGTTTGCATGGCGTTCGTTAGTGGGTTCACCATTATGACTGTCGAGATGCTGGGGGCTCGGATATTGGCGCCTTATTTTGGAGGTAGTCTTTCGGTTTGGGGCAGCATTATTACCATTTTTATGTTGGCTCTTGCGACGGGTTACCTGATTGGCGGTCGCCTTTCCACTCGCAGCCCCAGTCCGGTACTGTATGGTGGATTTTTTATTGGCGCTGGCTTAACTTTGCTGCCGATTTTAATTTTTTCAGATGCGGTTATGGAGCCGGTTTTTTTGAGAATTGAAGATCCACGCTATGGCTCTTTGTTTGCTTCTATATTTCTGTTTTTTATACCTACCAGTATCCTTGGCATGATATCACCTTACTCAGTTCGCCTCATGGTAAAGACGCAACAACATAGCGGCCATGTGGCTGGGTTATTATTTTTCGTGTCTACAGTAGGTAGCGCTGTTGGTACGTTGGGTACCAGTTTCTATTTCGTTTTATGGCTCGAAGTTAATCAGATTTTGTGGGGCGCAGTAGGGGCTCTTGTAGCGGCAGGCGGTATTATCTTAGTGGTGAATTCGTTAGTAAATCGTCGAGGAAGTACTGCTGATGAATAAACCTTTATATCTAACCTTGACACCGATTGGGTTGGTGGAGTTGTTTTTTTCTGCGTTTTTATTGCTTAGTTTTTCAGTGACCGCCAGCGCCGAAACTATTCATGAAGAGAGGTCTAAGTATCGGGATATAGCGGTTACTCAAAATGGCGATCGCCGCTGTTTGCTCTTTAACGTGCACCGTGGCGACCGCAATCAAACTTGTCTTTATGTAAGCGAGCCAGATCGGCTTGTGTTTGATTATACTAAGATGAGCTTCGCTGGATTATTACTCAAACCAGAGCCTGAAAAGATACTTATCATAGGCCTGGGGGGGGGCTCATTACCGCTTACTTTTAATGATTTATTCCCAGATGCTCAAATCGATACCATTGAAATCGATGATGCTGTTGTACGCGTTGCTAAGCAGTTTTTCTTTTTCGAAGAAAACCAAAATATGAAAGTTTATGTTGATGACGGTCGTCCTTTCATAAAGAGGGCTTCAATCAGAAAGCAAAAATATGATTACATTATATTGGATGCTTTTAGTGGAGACTATATTCCGGAACATATGTTGACCCAAGAGTTTCTTGAGGAAGTCAAAAGCATCATGACAGAGGATGGTGTTTTAGTCGCCAATACCTTTTCTACCAGCCGTCTCTATGATCATGAGTCAGTCACCTACCAAAGGGTTTTTGGCGAGTTCTATAATTTTAGACTGCCGACGTCGGGCAACCGAATTATTATTGCTCAGCTCGGTGAGCTTCCCTCACAGAACGAGTTGATTGCGGTGGCAGAGCAACTAAAAGTTAGGATGGTCAAATATGGTGTGCCGCTGGATGAATACCCAAGGCGCCTTTCCACCCGTGTTGATTGGGATATGAGCAGAAGGGTACTAACAGACCAGTATTCACCGGGAAATCTACTTCGAGAAAACTAAAGGGCTTGGGTCGAGTTTTATCAGGTTTGTGCTTCTAAACATTGAAATTACTGCGTGGAGAAACTGAAATGATTAAAATAAGAAACAGGTTTGTCGCTGGATTGTTAGTTTTAGGTAGTTGCTTTGCCAGCGTTAGCGTTGCTGAGCCTAAAGTTAAGTCAGATGTTGTATATGGTCATAAAGATGGTATGGCCTTGGTCTACAGCGTTCTTCAGCCTGACAATGCTAACGGCGCTGCTATTGTCTTTATGGTCAGCGGCGGGTGGTACTCCCGCTGGTCGGAGCCAGCGGTATACGAAAATATGTTCTCAGACATGTTGGAATCTGGTTTTACTGTCATACCGGTTCATCATGGCAGCGCGCCGCGCTACCATGTGCCTGATGCCTATGCTGATGTGAGTCGTGCTATTCGGCATATCAAGACGAATGCGAACTCTTTAGGTATAGATCCTCAAAGAATTGGTGTCACCGGGGGGAGTGCTGGCGGGCACTTATCGCTGATGTTAGGTTTGGACTCTGACTCTGGTCATAGCGGTGATCAAGACCCCATTATGCAGGCTGCTAACGATGTGGCTGCAGTGGTAGCCTATTTCCCGCCTGTAGACCTTCGTGAAATTGCTGGTCCGAATGACAGATTCCCAGCATTAAATTTTGATGCTAATAAAGCGGCGGCGATTTCACCGATTCTTTACGCTGATGCTGGCGACCCGCCAACATTGTTAATCCACGGTGATGCAGATGATCTTGTGAACATTAGTGCATCTATAATCATGTATGCTGAGTTCCAAAAACAAAAAGTAAAATCAGATTTCATCACGATAATCGGCGGTCAGCATGGCTTCCGTGGGAACAATGCAAAGGTGGCAAATAAGGCGCGCCTTGAGTGGTTTAAGACGCATCTGCTTTAAACTGGAAAGACTGATTATAGGGAGCAGGATGTCGCGCCAGCTACTTCCTTTCTGATTTTGCCCTGTTAGCTCATGACTATTTGAAAAATTTACTCTGAGCCCACTTGGCTTAGCTCGGCCCAGCAAATCCAGTTGATTGAAACTGTTTTAACTTCAATACGCGATATTTAAAGCAGTCAGAACTTTCTACCCCTTATAAGAGAGGTCGTGCGAAGGCTAAAGGCGACATAGGCTCTGCCCTGTATCGTGCGGCTAAGCGTTGCCAAATCATGGTGCTGTGCATGATGTTTAGGGGGGGGGGGGGCAGGTCTCTGCAGCTTGTTTTCTGAAGTGTCTGGGTCGCTCACAGTTCGCGCGGCAGGCTGCCCTACAATCGACCTAACTTTCCTACTATTAAGGGCACATAGCGAGCATGAGTAGTAAAGCCTTATTCCAGCAGTTCTCTCTATCTTGGCCTGCGGACAATAGTAGTAGCTTTTCCCTAGTCCCTTCTAAATTCGCAATAATATTTTTGATTTTTTTCATCTCTGTTTTTTCGGTGGGAACGCTCGCAACTGTATCCTCGATTGAAACACAAAGCGTGCACTTGATTGTTCAACTGCTTTACTATTTTTGGTTAGTCGGTATTTTTTCTTTTCTAGTGATGGGCTGGCTGTTTGGCATTGGACTGCTTTTGGGTAAAGAACGGCTGATTTTCTCGTCAGGTTACTTGATAGTCCGAAAGGATCTTTTTGGAATAGGGTTAAGCACGTATTTTGTCGCCGACTTGATAACGGACTTTGCATGGAGCGCCGGCAACTCAACACCTTCAGATGCTCGCTTAGGCTCTCACATTAGCTTCCGTTATCAACAGGAAGCCATCACCTGTGGCACTAACGTAACGGCCGAAGAGGCGGAACAAACGCAGCAAAAAATTCAGCACCAGGCTTTAAATCAGGCACCCAGCACAGACCTGCTCGTTAAGACAAAGGCTCATGAGAAAACAACGAAAGATATAATTGCCGCACAAAAGCCGCACCATCAAACCGTTAGCCTTTCAAGAAGGTCGCCGTCTGTTCTTGCATTAATACTGGTGAACGTATTGCCCATAATTGGGGTTTTGCTTTTAGACTGGACAATCGCTGAGGTCATTCTGCTTTATTGGTCTGAAAGCGCCGTGATCGGCATTTTCAACCTCTTCAAAATGTGGCTCATCGATCCTTGGGCTTCATTGATTGCTGCGCCGTTTTTCACCCTTCATTACGGCGGGTTTATGGCTGGTCACTTGCTACTTGTATATGGCTTTGTTTTACCCGATGAGGGTCTGGCGAAAGATTTTTGGGAGAGCGGTAACGCTGTATCACCCTTAACACTGTCGTTTTTGGCACTGTTCGTGAGTCACGGAGTTTCTTTCTTTGCGAATTTTATTGGCCGAATAGAGTACCTCGACAGAGACATACGCGAGCAAATGGGTAAGGCCTATGGTCGTATCCTAATCATGCAATGTTCTTTATTACTCGGCGGGGTCTTAGCAGGGGCGTTTGATAGCGCTCTGCCAATTCTGCTGTTACTGATTCTGTTGAAAACCCTAACGGACTTGCGTGCACACCTTTTGGAACATCGAACCGATCTGAACTCTGGATGAAAAGAACGGCTAGAGGAATCGCGAAAAGCGCAGAGCGGGCTCAATCCAACAGCAATTACCAAGGAATGGAGATCGGTTAACACGCTTGATTAGCTGACCGCCATTGTTAACTACTAATTCTTCTAACGAGTTCGATCAATTCAAGATAATTATATTGCCTCCGCCAGAGCTGGTTCCTTGGTTTGACGAAGCTAGTGCAGAGAGTTCAAGTGCTTTAGGCCGAACCAGCAACTTTTTTATTTACGCCTGCTACTGAGATCAAAAATATTGCCACAACAATTTTGCGGGCGTGATGACTGCGCATGCATTTTGTACAATCGAGTAAAGAGATCGTATCAAAGCTTTTGCTAAAGCTTTCCATAGGCTTCTCCACTAATGTTAGCGGTAAGGCACTATTTGCCAAAAAAGGATCTCCAAAGACATAGCATCATTTTGATACTAAGTTTGATACTAAATGGTCTGGTTAGGTTATCTCTCGAAAATGGCCCTAAGATCGAGTGCGTCGTCTTTTTGGAATGATTTAGAGGTTGACAGGTTTGAAGAGTTGGCAGCAGTCCCTTTTTTGATAACTTACGAACATGAACATGTGGGCGGTGAAGTAGTTGAGTCGGTTTGATTTATGTAAGTCTGCAGTATTAGCCGTTAGAAGGGTACTTTTAGTTTTTCCTTAATAGTGATTTGAGGTTTTCTGAGTATTTGATATGCCCCTCAGTAATAAACTGTTCGTGGTTGGTCTCGATATTTTTCAGATCGTATAAATAATTAACCATTGCACCGCGAGACTGTTTGATACCTTTGCTGCTCATGTCTGCATTGGTGTGGATTCTATGTATTAATGCGCCGTTTCCGAGGTGAAACTTAGCCACAGGATCAGAGGGATAAAGGCCTTTTTTTGAATGTAATAAATAATTAGAGACGGTTTTTTTTATCAGCGTTGCAGTTTCATCGGTACCTTCATCTTGTTTCGATATTTTCTGCAGTTGGCCTTTTAAAGCCGCTAAATCCTCGTCTAAGTCCTTAGGTTCTGAGTCCAGCCAGCGGCAAAATCCTGGGATAGGTGAGAGGGTGACGAAGGTCTTAATGGAGGCAAATTCCGTCTGTAATTCTTGTACCACTTGCTTGATTAGGAAATTGCCAAAAGAAATATTGCTTAAGCCCGGCTGGCAATTACTTATGCTGTAAAAAGTAGCCGTGGTGTAATTTCCATCGTCGACAGATTCCGTTTCTAGTATGGTCTGAATAGAGGATGGGATTTCGTTGCTCAGAGCAACCTGTACAAAAATTAAAGGTTCATCGACAAGCGCTGGGTGAAAATAAGCAAAGCAGCGGCGATTAGGCGGGTCAATTCTCCGACGCAGATCATCCCAGTCTTTAATCTCATGCACCGCTTCATAACGAATAATGCGTTCAAGGATGGCAGCAGAAACAGACCAGTTAATGTCGCGAAGAACTAAAAAGCCACGGCCAAACCAAGAAGTGAACATGCGAACGAAGTCTTCATCGACAGGTTTGATGTCAGGATTGTCCTTTAGTAGGTTCAGCAAGTCTGCTCGCATCGCGACTAGGTCGTGCGTGGCATTCGGTGTCTGGTTTAAGCGTCGTAATAACTCTTGCCGGGTGGGTTCTGCGGCTCGAGATAGGCGGTTGATGTTGCTGCTTGTTGGCTCTTTTTGATAAGCATCGAAGGCAAGCTTTACCAGCGCTGGGTTGGCGTTGAAGTTCTGTTCTAGGTTTTTAAAGAACGCAAGTTTTGCATCGTTATCTGATTTTCTATAACGGTCCAGTACTTGGCGAGCAGTTATTATGCCTGATACTTCGCCCACAGAGCCCATCAGCCGTTGCAGCAATTCATCCATTGAGTCTTTATCTGTGCCACCGATTAAATCACTTTGCAGTTTGAGCAAACCGGTGAGGAAATCTTGAAATCGCGCTAATACCATGTCGGTGTGCTCGCTTGTAAAGAGAGAAAGAGACTTCAGCAGAGCTCTGGGAAGATTGTGGCCCGGCAGTGAAGAAATTGCTGAACTAGCCCAAGAATAGAAGTTACTAGGAACAATGTCTAGTCGCGTGACATCACTTTTAGACATCTATTAATTGGGTGGTTTAATCTAAAAAAACAGCAGGGGAGTTATTCAGAGATGATGTGGTGAGTAATTTCGCGCTCTAGATGAAGGGTGTCTATCTTGATGTTATGCCAACTAGGCGTTGAAGCTGCTTCAACGGATCAGAGTTTCGATGGATTTAAAATTCTATAAGTCGATAAACTAATTCAATGTTTCTCCGTCGTCTGTGACTCTGAGGTCGCTGACCTTTATCACTAAATTTGTAGCCGCTTATTAAATTATGGAGTGCAGCATGAGAGAATCCCAGTTTAATAAAAGGGATCCTCTACCTGGTTCCTGAAAGGCGATTTCTACACATGTTATGGGCAGGCTTCCTCCCTAGTCCCCAGCTGCTCTGACTATCGCCGAAGGCGTTTGTTTTGCTTGTCCATAACTGTCAGTCTACTTTATTGATTATTTCTTGCAGGGCGGTTAAATGTTACTAAATGGCCGCCGCAACTCTCGTGCCCTGGTCAATCGCTCTTTTGGCGTCCAGCTCATTGGCAACATCAGATCCACCAATTAGTTGATAGGGTAGGCTCAGTCCTTCGGTTATTTCCCTCAGCGGGTCTTGGCCCGCACAGATAACTATGTTGTCTACTTCGAGCAGCCTCGGTTCATTTCCAACCATTAAATGTAAGCCATCGTCATCGATGTGGTGATAGTTGCAGCCAGAAAGCATTTTTACTCCGCGCTTGATTAGCCCGAGGCGGTGAATCCAACCTGTAGTTTTGCCTAAGTTTTTGCCCAAGCCTTCGGCTTTTCGCTGGCATAGGTGTATCGTGCGTGGGGACTGCGTTATCTCGTCTTCCATTCCCTCGACACCGCCTCGAGCATCTAAACTCATATCGATTCCCCACTCTTTCATAAAGACAGGAATATTTTGGCTAGCGGACTCTCCAGCATGGGAGAGTAATTCTGCAACATCAAAGCCGATGCCTCCTGCGCCGATTAGCGCGACTCGTTCGCCCACCTCAACCTTACCGGTTACCACATCGGTATAGCTCAGAACGCTAGGATGGTCTATACCATTTATGGCTGGCATTCGCGGTGCGATGCCTGTTGCGATTAAAACCTCATCGTAGCCAGATTGATTCATCTGGGCTGCCGTAATACGGGTGTTTAATTGTAATTCAACATTCAACCGGTTGAGTTCATGCTGGTAATATCTTAGCGTTTCATAAAACTCTTCTTTGCCAGGAATTTTCTTGGCTAGATTAAATTGTCCGCCTATCTCACTCGCGCTGTCAAAAAGGGTGACATGGTGGCCACGGGCTGCCGCTGTTACTGCGGCAGAAAGACCTGCTGGGCCTGCTCCAACTACAGCGATTTTCTTAAGTGACACTGCTGGTTCTATGATGAGTTCGGTTTCATGGCAGGCTCTTGGATTTACTAGGCAGCTGGTTAGCTGACCGCTAAAAATATGATCTAAGCAGGCTTGGTTGCAGCCAATGCAGGTGTTGATACTATTTGCTTTGTTGGTTTGCGCTTTGTTAACGAAAAACGCATCAGCCAATAATGGCCTTGCCATAGAGATCATGTCGGCATCTCCACGCTGTAAAACCTCTTCGGCGACCTCAGGTGTATTAATGCGGTTTGATGTGATCACAGGAACTGTAAGCTGGTCGCGAAATTTTGCTGTAACCCATGTGAAAGCAGCTCTTGGGACTTTAGTGGCGATAGTAGGAACCGTGGCCTCGTGCCATCCTATTCCTGTGTTCATTAGGGTTACGCCTGCATCGCATAGCTCGCGGCCAAGTTTAACGATTTCTTCATAAGAGCTGCCTCCTTGAACTAAATCGAGCATGGAAAGACGAAAAACAATGATGAATTTTTCACCTACACGTTCGCGGACCCGCTTCACAATTTCAATTGGAAAACGGATCCGATTTTCATAGCTACCGCCCCATTGGTCTGACCGTTGATTAGTTCGGGCTGCAACGAATTCGTTGATTAAATAACCTTCTGATCCCATTATTTCAACGCCATCGTACCCTGCTTGCTGACAAAAAATTGAGAAGTCAGCGAAGTTCTTTATCTCTTGCTCAATTTGTTCGCCGCTGGCCTCAGTGGGCACAAAGCGATTAATAGGGGCCTTGATAGGTGATGGGGCGATCAGGTTTTGCTGGCGCGAATAGCGGCCGGTATGAAGGATTTGCAGGCAGATTTTGCCACCGGCTTCATGAACCGCATCAGTGATGATTTGATGATTTTTTACTTGTTCGGGCTGTTTGAAAAGAGGCTTGGCACCTTCAGGAAGGCAGGTTTCACTTGGCATAAAGCCGCCGGTTACGATGAGTCCAACTCCCCCAGCTGCTCGCTCTGCATAAAAAGCAGCCATGCGCTCATGGCTGTCGGGTATGTCTTCAAGGCCTGTATGCATCGATCCCATTAAGACGCGATTCTTTAAAGAGGTAAATCCGAGGTCTAGGGGTTCAAACAACTTGGGGTAGGGTGCGATATTGATTTCTGACATCGGTTTTTACTTCCAATTCGGTTCTAGAGAGACCCAATAATACCTTGCAACGCATCAATATCCAGCAATTCTATTTCCCTATTGCCTATAGATATAAGCCTGTTTTTCTGTAGGCAATTCAAAATTCGACTCATAGTCTTAACGGTTAAGCTTAAGTATTCGTCGATACCCCCTTCGATTTATGGGTATCAAAAGCCTAATTAGAGATAAAGAAAAGGTCTTGGTTTTGGTGGTGGACTGTGAGATCAATGAGGTGGTCTGTTAAAGGAATAGCGGGTCGGTGGCCATGGGTTTGCCTTCACTCGGCGATGCCATTAGATGCCATTAGAGGCGGCACGGTAATGATGGGAGCGATTTCTCGTTCACGATTAAGAGAGTCATAATCACAAGCACCGCACAAAGTGTGTTGGAAGAGCTGGCTTGGGTTGCGTTTACAATCAAGCCAGATCAACCGCTGGCGCTAAATTAATACCTGCTCTGAAATGAAGTCAGATCAGCTGATGGCTAATCTGACTCGCTGCCTACGTAAACAGTTAATACATCACAGGTTGCTCCATGTAGGACCTTAATTGCAGTGGATCCTAGTAGTATCTCCCAGCCGCTGTGGCCGTGGCTGCCTATGACTATTGAGTCGGCGTCGATTTCACTGGCAAGAGAGCGGATCTCCGCTGCTGGCGAACCAAGTAGGGTATGAGTTCGCTCGGCTGGGATACCCAGTTCCTTGCTTAGTGCTTTGACTCTTTGTTCTGCAAATGCGATGGCTTCTTGTTGAAGCTCGCCAATATTTAGCGCATAAATATCCATGCTGTACGCGCCAGCCACCGGTTCAACTACATGAACTAAATTTAGTTTGCCTGAGTCATTGCCTGCCATACGTAAAGCATTGGCTATAATAGATTGCGTATCGTTCGAAAGATCTATTGCAACAAGTATATTTTCGTACATGGTGTTATCTCCATTTTTGTGCCTTTTTAAACCGTGTAAGACCAATTCCTATTCTTGTCCCTATTATTGTTGAAGTGTTATTTCCCACAATGCCACTTGATTTGCATCAACGCTACTGTTTGTTGAATAGCAAAATTATAAATAGGTGGGAATAGACTGGTCATAGCTTTGTGAATTCTTATTCGCATTAATTGCTTGTGCAGGATTTGTCTTCCCAGCTTTTTGCATTTAGCCGGTTCTTTTTCAATATAGCGGCTTAGTCGGTTGGTGAAGCCCGCACTGAAAATTTAAACGCCTAGCTCAAAGTTAAGGTGTAAGTTCATTGGGACAAGATTGACCAAACCCACTAACTGTAACTGTCATCAATAAGAAAAAATTTGGTGTGAGCGACGTGAATCGCCTGTAAAAGGACCGTCTATCCGCGCGTTACGATACACCGTAGGCTGTGTTGTGTTGCCCAATGAGTGATAAGAAGATTGGTTTGGGCTGGTAACAATATTTTGAGGTTTATTCTGAGATATTAAGCGCCAATCATCACGGTTACTAAATAACGGCCGGGCAAAAAGTAGGGTGTCATTATCCAAATCCATAACGGCACCATAAAGGATGTGCTAGCAAGTAATTCATTGAGTTGATTTAGACTTTCACTCGGTCCTTCGAGTATTATTTTGACCGTGACCGTGACCGTGACCGTGACCGTGACCGTGCTTGGGTTGATGGTTGACTGATTCTGGAATTAGTTTTTCTGGTGGCTTGAACCTGCGACTATCTCCTTAGTTAGATTAGTGCGGTATTGTCTAAATTAGAGAATTTAATATAGTCAGTCGCATGGGTGATTATCAACCGAGATTTAGGTTGGGTTGCTTACTCTTGCCTCGATTGATTTCAGGTCGATCTAACTTTCAACACCAAATTATCGCAGGGCCAGCTTTTAAATTTTTTCTGCGGTACTGCCTGAGATCCCTCTGTTAATGGTGTTTCGAGAAAGTGAGTCCATTACTACTAAACTGGTTTCGGATTTAGCCAAATACCCCGTGAGCTTTGGAATTAGCTCACCTTGGTTAAAATGGATGCCCTCTTCTTTGAATCTCTGCAAAAAAGTTCAGCATAATTGTCTCCCTGTATTAACTGATTAATCGCGGGTGAGTATTTCTAACATAAGGATTGCTTCCGTCTCTTTCTTTAGTTTTGTCACTGTCATTGATTTAGGTCAATAATAAGGCGCGCTGATTCCGGGATACTGGATTTCGTGATAAGTCTTAGAGAACAAGCATTGGGTAAGAAAATATTCAAATTAGTAGTGTGAGCATTTTCTCAATTGCTTGCTTGCGGCAGTGGTGAAGGAGTCAATGTAGGTGCGTTTAGAACTCTTATTTCTTTTGGATCCAATATTGGTGTCAATGAAGTAATGGAGGCGCAAGTCGACTACGCTTCGCATTTTATTTAGAAGGAAGCTGATCTTGTAAATAACGTCTCCGAAATAGGCTGACAGCAAGTTCAACAATACGTCATTCAGCTGATCTTAAGCTGCAGTGCGTTGACAATGGGCGGGTCAGGTGTAAACAATGCTATGTAGACCGCTCAGTCTGGGTGACGAAGCTTTATTGATCAGGTAAATGCAGCTTCAGTTCAGGCATTAAATGTGTCAAGGGATGAAAGTTTGCCGGTTCTTGGCAGTGCTGGGGGTAACCTGATGCTATCTTGTGTGGGCTGCCATCGACAATACAAACCTTCTATTCTTAGGTAAGGCAAGATGCATCCTCATTGATAGGAGGCTTTTAAAGTCGTCGCCCAGAAAATACTGGGCGATGAGTTAACTCAACGCTTAGAAAAATGTCGAGCACATAGGGAATTCAAGACTATTAGCTGGCTTCTTTTATCAAATTGCGGGCAATAATAATCTGTTGAATTTGACTTGTTCCTTCGTACAAACGAAACAAGCGCACGTCGCGATAAAAGCGTTCAACCGCGTACTCAGAGATGTAACCGGCGCCGCCGTGAATTTGCACCGCGCGATCGGCCACCCGGCCAACCATTTCGGTTGCGAATAATTTACAGGCAGAAGACTCAGTGCTGATATTTTTTTGCTCATCCCGCATTCTAGCAGTTTCCATGGTCATACATTTAGCCGCATACATTTCTGTCTGCGAGTCTGCCAGCATGGCTTGGATTAGCTGCTGATCGGCAAGAGGTTTGCCAAACTGCTTGCGATTCATTGCGTACTCTAGGGCATCTTTAATTAGGCGCTCTGCAACACCGACACTCACCCCAGATATATGCAGGCGGCCACGGTCGAGTACCTTCATAGCGGTGATAAAGCCTTCGCCTTCCTCACCAATAATGTTTTCAGCAGGGACTTTGCAGTCCTCAAAAATAACATCACAGGTCATCGAGCCAGCTTGGCCCATTTTTTTATCGACTGCTCCGAGAGTGATTCCAGGAGTGCCGCGTTCGACGATAAATGATGAAATGCCACGTGCCCCTTTAATGTCAGGATTGGTTCTGGCCATGACGTTGAAGGTGTCGGCAAGTGGGGCGTTGGTGATGTAGCGTTTAGTGCCATTAAGCACATAATAACCATTTTCAAGACGGGCACTTGTTTTCAGTGAGGCTGCATCTGAGCCTGCATCGGGTTCGGTGAGGCAGAAACAGCTAATCCATTCGCCGCTTGCATATTTAGGCAGGTACTTCTGCTTTTGCTCTTCTGTACCATTAAACACAATGGCTGCAGAGCCGATGCCATTGTTGGTGCCCATTACTGAGCGGAATGCTGGTGAGGTTCGCCCCAGAGCGATTGCCACCAGTATTTCTTCTTCCATTGTCAGCCCTAGACCGCCATATTCCTCTGGAATAGTGAGTCCGAATAGGCCTAGAGCTTTCATTTCTTGCAAAATATCGTCTGGTAACTTGCCAGATTCTGCGAGTGCATTTTCTGCCGGCACCAAGCGTTCGCGAACGAAGCGCTCGATCATGTCGACAAGCTGTTTAATCGTTTCCTGATCTCTTATCATTTTTGTCCCCTAAAACTAAGCGGCTAAACTAGCATATGCGCTTTCAATATGCGACTGGAGCCTGCGTGGTTACTGGCCTTGCAGTTAATTCCTCCGCTGCAAAGCCTATGCTAGAATATGGGGCCTGTTTAAGCCCCTGTATAGTTGCTACTCGACAATACGAGCAACAGGTAGACATTGGATGTAGTGGGAGTGCCACTGTCTGAAGGCGAGCGGCTTGAAGCCTAGCTCGGTCGCCGCACATATCCCTATGAAACTATTAGGTATATCCGATTTTAAGCTATACCGCTGGCTCTCAATAAGAGAATAATCAATTTTAATCAGAGAGAAATTAATGTCCAACAATTCCATAGTTGATGCCTTCATTTACGACGGCGGACGATCTGCCTTTGGCCGCCACGGCGGAGCGCTTTCCCCGGTGAGGCCTGATGATTTATTAGCTCACGTCATAAAAACAGTAGTTGAGCGCAATGGGTTTGCGCCAGAGAATTACGAAGATGTAATTATGGGAAATACCAACGGAGCGGGAGAAGATTGCCGCAACGTCGCACGATTTGCATTGTTGCGAGCTGGTATGCCAGTGAAAGTTGCCGGATTGACGGTTAATCGCCTTTGCGGTTCAGGGCTGGCAGCCACTATCGATGCCGCTCGTGGTGTTAAAGCGGGAGAAGGCGAGTTGTTCTTAGCTGGTGGCGTTGAGTCTATGAGCCGTGCACCTATTGTAATGTCTAAGGCACAAACTGCGTTTGATCGAACTCAAGAGATCGCGGACAGCACCTTGGGAGCAAGATTTACCAATCCCGCGTTTGCCTCAGCTTATGGCAATGACACTATGCCGCAGACGGCTGATAATATAGCCAGTGACATTGGTATCACCCGAGAAGAAAGCGATAAATTCGCTGCCGCCTCTCAGGCGAAATATGAAGCTGCCCGTGCGGATGGCTTTTTTAAGGACGAAATCATTTCTATCGAGGTGCCACAGGGGCGCAAGAAGCCGCCATTGACTGTGGACGCCGACGAGCACCCCAGGGCTCAATCTACCGTTGAAGCACTAAGTGGCTTGCGAACTTTATTTCCAGATGGTGTTGTTACTGCTGGCAACGCCTCGGGCATTAACGATGGCGCCGCTGCACTGATTGTCGGCAGCCGGGCGGCTGGTGAAAAAGTAGGGGCCCAGCCACGAGTAAGAATTATTGCTGGAGCTGTTGCCGGAGTAGAACCACGAGTTATGGGGTTTGGGCCGGTGTTTGCGATTCAAAAAGCTTTAGCAAGAGCTAATCTAGATCTATCGGACATGGACATCATTGAAATTAACGAAGCCTTTGCTCCACAAGTGCTTGGTTGCTTGAAAATGCTAGAAGTCGATTTTAACGACTCGCGGGTCAATCCAAATGGTGGTGCAATAGCAATAGGCCATCCACTGGGGGCGTCTGGTGCGCGAATCGCTATTTCAGCGATGCGGCAGTTAGAACGTACCGGCGCTCGTTATGCTGCAATCAGCCTATGTATTGGGTTAGGGCAGGGCATTGCTGCCATTCTAGAGCGAGTAGAGTAATACTTATTACGCTTGCCACTGAGATAATTCGCAGACTCACCAAAGGTCACACTATTTAGAAAATAATCATGAAAAAATTATTAAACCTAAGATAATAATCAATTTAATCGAAAATAAGGAAATACTATGTCGGATGTAGTTAGTTATCAAATTGTAGACAATATTGGCGTCGTAAGTGTCAACAGCCCACCGGTGAATGCACTTTCCCAGAAAGTCCGAGAAGGTATTTTGAGTGCCGTAACGGCCGCTCAGAGCGATGCTTCTGAAGCGATTATTTTGCGCTGTGAAGGACGTACGTTTATCGCAGGGGCGGATATTACTGAGTTTGGCAAGCCGCCAATGGCACCAGGTCTACCTGAGGTTCTTTCTGCGATCGAGAATAGTAGTAAGCCAGTAATCGCCGCGATCCACGGCACTGCCTTGGGCGGTGGCTTTGAAGTTTCACTAGCCTGCCATTACCGCTGCGCTATTGCCTCTGCCAAGGTCGGTCTTCCAGAAGTTAAATTAGGGCTTTTGCCCGGTGCTGGCGGCACTCAGCGAGTGCCTAGAATAGCAGGCGTCAAAGCTGCTTTGGATATGATTACAAGCGGCAACCCGATAAACGCCAAAACTGCTTTAGGCATGGGCTTAATCGATGAGGTCATTAGCAATGATGATCTTCAAGCTGGCGCAGTTCAGTATGCTAAAGATTTGGTCGCCTCAGGGGCGCCGCTTAGGCGTATTCGTGATATTACAATTGATCCGGCAACAGTTGAGCCGGGTTTTTTTGACGCGGCAAGAAAGAAGTTGGCGGCGAGAGCGCGTGGCGCGATAGCCCCTGATAAAATTGTTTCCTGCATCGAAGCTGCTGTTGAATTGCCAATGGATAAGGGTTTGGAACGTGAACGAGAGTTGTTTACTGAGCTGGTAACGTCTCCTGAATCGGCCGCCATGCGGCACATTTTCTTTGCCGAGCGGCAAGCGGCAAAGATCAAAGATCTACCTAAAGACACTGTCTTGCGCGACATTAAGAAAGTGGCGATTATTGGCGGTGGCACAATGGGGGGCGGAATCGCCATGTGCTTTGCCAACGTAGGCATACCTGTTGTTATGGTCGAAGTTACAGACGAAGCGCTGCAGCGCGGTCTGGGTATCATCAAGAAAAATTACAGTATTACCGTTCAAAAAGGCAAGCTGGCTGAAGATCAGATGGAAGGCCTGCTAGGTTTGATTTCTGGCACTACTGACTACAACGACATCGCCGATGTGGACATGGTGATAGAAGCAGTGTACGAAAATCTAGAATTGAAGAAGCAAATATTCACCAAGCTAGACGGCGTTTGTAAGCAAGGTGCAATATTAGCGAGTAACACTTCTTATCAAGATATTGATCAGATCGCAGCAGCAACTAAGCGCCCTCAAGACGTTCTAGGGTTGCACTTCTTCAGCCCTGCTAACGTCATGAAACTTCTTGAAGTGGTTCGCGGAGAGAAAACCGCTGACGATGTTCTAGCGACCTCTATGGCTATTGGTAAAAAGATTCAGAAAGTCTGTGCGCTCTCTCGTGTTTGCTACGGTTTTATTGGTAATCGTATGCTTGGAGGCTACGGCCGTGAATCGCAAATGCTGTTGATGGACGGTTGCTTACCAACGCAGGTGGATTCAGCTTTGGAAGGGTTTGGTATGGCCATGGGGCCACTGGCAATGGGTGATCTTGCGGGACTTGATGTGGGCTATAAAGCCCGTCAAGGCCGCACTGACTTACCTGACGATCCTAAGCTTTACCGTATGGGAACCTTGTTGGTGGAAATGGGCAGGCATGGCCAAAAAACCGGCGCTGGATTCTACAAATATGACCCGGAAACAAGACGCCGGCTAGCGGATCCTATAGTGGAGGGGATGATCGTTGATGAGTCGAATAAGCTTGATATAGGACGCCGCGAAATAGATAACGAAGAAATTCTAGCGCGCTGTCTTTATCCGTTAATTAATGAAGGCGCTTTGATTCTTGAAGAAGGCATTGCCCAGCGCTCGTCCGATATCGATATTGTGTATGTATTCGGCTATGCTTTTCCAGCAGCTAAAGGAGGCCCGATGCATTATGCCGATCACGTAGGCCTGAAGCATGTGTACGATAAAATCTGTGAATACCGTGACCTTTATGGTGAGCAGTATTGGAAGCCAGCGCCGCTGTTGAAAGAACTTGCTGAGTCTGGCAAGACATTTGCTCAGTGGGACAAAGAGCGGGGTGCCAGCTAGTGATTTCTTATCAAACTGCTGCCCGCGGCGAGCCGCTGGTTAAGGTTGAAGGCAATCTTCCTGTTCCTGCGGGCGCTGAAGTTGTTGTCAAAATGTTAGCGTGCGGTGTTTGCCATTCAGATATTCACATGCATGAGGGTGTGTTCGAATTGGGAGGCGGCAAGCAATTGGAAGTAGGCCGAGAGGGTATGGTTCTCGGCCATGAAATCTTTGGCGAGGTGGCTGCGTTCGGGCCCGATGCCAAAGATGTTCAGATAGGTGACCGACGTGTTATCTATCCTTGGATCGGCTGTGGCGAATGCGCTTCATGTAGGCGGGGTGATGAACATCTTTGCACTCCAGGCCAAGCTTTGGGTATTGTCAAAGACGGAGGCTTTGCTGACTACGTGCTTATCCCCCATAGCCGCTATTTATTTGATAAAGGAGACGTGTCTGACTCGTTAGCTGGAACTTATGCTTGCTCAGGTCTCACAGCTTACGGGGCCTTGAAAAAAGTCGGTGATCTAGAAGCCGGTGATGAGATCGTTATCATCGGAGCCGGTGGCGTAGGCAGTATGGCTATACAGATAGCTAGGGCTTTCGGCATTGATCCTATTGTTGTTGATATCGACGAGGCTAAATTACAGTCAGCTCGTGATCTAGGGGTCTCTCGCACCTATAACTCAAGCGATCCCCAAACGGCGCGAGCGTTGAAAAAGTCTGTCGGTGGGGCCTATGCGGCTATCGACTTTGTCGGCGCAGAAGCGAGCGTCAACTATGGACTGAATACCTTACGTAAAGGGGGTAAGTTGGTTGTTGTTGGCTTGTTCGGTGGCGCCTTGACTATGCCTATCCCATTTCTACCGATGAATGCGCGAACAATTGAAGGCAGCTATGTTGGCAGCCTGGCGGATATGGGTGAGCTTATGACTATGGTCCGTGATGGGAAAATAGCACCTATTGAAATACAAGAGCGACCGTTGTCCGACGCGAGCGATGCTCTCAGCGACCTAAAGGCCGGCAAGGTTCAGGGCCGACAGGTGCTGGTCAACGGCTAAACAGTTAGTACACATTTTCGACATGCCAGAATAGAAAATAGGAGTAGTCATTTGTCAGCTTTAAGTGATTTTCAGGCAAGTACCAGAGCCTGGTTAGAAGATAATTGTCCGCCAAGTATGCGGACCCCAATGGTACAGGAAGAAGTAGTCTGGGGAGGACGTAATGGTGAGTTCATTAACCCAGATAGCAAATTGTGGTTAGAGCGGATGTCAGAAAAAGGGTGGACCTGTCCAACATGGCCGAGTGAGTACGGCGGTGGTGGTTTGAGTAAAGAAGAAGGGATGATTCTAAGTGCAGAATTGAGCCGGGTGAATGCTCGGCCTGCTCTGAACAGTTTCGGTATCAGCATGCTGGGGCCGGTATTGCTTGAATATGCAAGTGAAGAGCAAAAAATGCGTTTCATTCCAGATATTGTTAACGGGAAAATTCGTTGGTGTCAGGGTTATTCTGAGCCCGGTGCGGGGTCAGATCTGGCCGCGCTTGGTACAAAAGCTGAACTCTTTGGTGATGAGTACACCATCAATGGCTCTAAGGTTTGGACGTCGTATGCAGACCAAGCTGACTGGATTTTCTGTTTGGTGCGCACTGATTCAGACGTGCCTAAGCACACTGGCATTAGTTTTATTTTGTTTGATATGGCCAGCGAAGGTGTGAGTACTAAACCAATTCAATTGATTAGTGGTTCATCTCCTTTTTGTGAAACATTTTTTGACGATGTGAAAGTGCCAGCAGCCAATTTGGTCGGTGAGCTCAATGCCGGTTGGACGATCGCTAAGCGCCTGTTGCAACATGAACGCACTATGATTTCGGGTTTTGGTCTGGCCAATGATTCAGGCGACAAAGGTGGAACCACCTCTACCGTGGCTACGCTTGAAGGCGCGGCGATGCACTATCGAGGTGATAGCGGTAAAATTTCTGATCCTGTTCTACGTGATCAAATCGCTCAGTTTAAAATCGACACTGATGCCTTTGCCTTTACCTCACAGCGTTCGGTTGAAGAATCTAAGCAAGGCCAAGGTCCAAATGCTACTTCATCAATGCTTAAGTACTATGGCTGTGAATTGAATAAGCGACGTTACGAGTTGCTTCTCAAAGCAATGGGTAGTCAAAGTTTGGGTTGGGAGGGTGCTGGTTTTGCAGAAGATGAACTAAAAATAACGAGAGAATGGCTACGTTCAAAAGCTAATTCTATCGAGGGTGGTACGTTGGAAGTGCAGCTCAATGTGATCGCTAAGCGTGTGTTGGGTTTGCCCGATATGCTCAGCATGAGTAAAAAGTAGACGACCCCTAACAAAATATGGAATAGAGCAATGGCCTTAGTATTAACAGAAGATCAACAATTATTGAAAGACTCCGCTAAGGGGTTTTGTTTGCACAATGCACCAATTGATGTCTTGCGAAAACTGCGTGACAGTAAAGATGAAACTGGTTTTGATGAAACCGTTTGGGCCCAGATGATAGAACTGGGTTGGCCTGGTATGGCAATACCAGAAGCCTATGGTGGGTTTGAATTCGGCTATGGCGGCCTGGGTGTTCTTCTTGAAGAAACCGGACGTAGCTTGGTTAGCTCGCCTCTTATCGCGTCAGTTCTACTTGGCGCTACGGCGATTAATAAGCTTGGCACCGAGGAGCAGAAACAGGAAATGCTGGCTGCGATCGTTTCCGGTGAATTACTGTTGGCGCTAGGCATAGACGAGAAAATGTCCCATAAGCCAACGTCAGTATCAACAACCGCTGAGGCTAATGCGGATGGCTACATTATCAGTGGTTGCAAAACTTTTGTACTAGATGGTCATGTTGCCAATAAACTAATTGTCAGCGCTCGTACTTCGGGTGCGGTTGAAAGCGAAGCAGGTATTAGCCTGTTTGTAATTGATGCTGCCACAAAAGGGGTTAGCATTAATCGCACTTGGATGGTTGATTCTCGAAACGCTGCAAACATAAGTTTTGATAATGTTCAGGTTTCTAAAGGCGCAGCGCTTGGTGAAATAGGGTCGGGCTTCGCCGGATTAGATCAGGTGTTGGACGTTGCACGTATCGGTGTCGCGGCAGAAATGCTCGGCAGTATGCAAGAAGTATTTGATCGCACTTTGGTCTATCTAAAGCAGCGTGAACAGTTTGGTGTTTTGATAGGTTCTTTTCAAGGTTTGCAACATCGAATGGCAGACATGTATAGCGAAATTGAACTATGTAAGTCTACTGTCCGTGGAGCCTTGGCCGCGCTGGATAATCCAGACAGCACGGTCAAAGAGATTGCGATCATCGCAAGTCTAGCCAAAGCGAAGCTTTCAGAGATAATGGAAAAAGTAAGTAATGAAGGTATTCAGCTTCACGGCGGCATAGGTATGACCGATGAGTTTGATATTGGTTTCTTCATTAAGCGAGCCCGAGCTGCTCAGCAGTTTCTGGGGGATGCCAGTTTTCACCGTGATCGCTATGCGGCTTTGAACGGATTTTAACGGATAGTTTTTAACCCGCAACACAATAAAGCACGATCCGGCCAGGTATCGAATCTATGACCATTAAGTTGCGAAACTTTTACGAGATAGGGCAAAAGGTCAACAATGATCCTTTGGTCTATATGTTTGAAAATTTTATTTCCGAACAAGAAGTTGCGCAGCTTTTGGCAGCGGCTACGCCGAAGCTAAAACAGGCATTGGTTAGCGATAACAAAAAAGGCATTGAGAGCGTGGGTCGATCTGGCAGCAACTGTTGGATTCCTTTCAAACAGCATCGAGTAATCGAAGAGCTGTCACTGCGGGTAGCTGAGGTGGTTGGATTGCCTTTGGAACAAGCGGAATCTCTCCAAGTTATTTACTATAGCCAGGCTCAAGAGTACGCTCCGCATTATGACGTCTGGGATGTGGCAACCGAACGTGGTCGCCGTTGCATGATTAAAGGCGGTCAGCGGATGGTTACCTGCCTGCTGTATCTCAGTGATGTTGAGAAAGGAGGTGGAACTAGTTTTCCAAATCTGGAGATGCAAGTGCGGGCTAAAAAAGGTCGCATGGTTCTTTTTCATAATTGCTATGAGGGCAGAAATATCCGCCACCCGGACAGCCTTCATGGCGGTATGCCTGTGATAAAAGGAGAGAAGTGGGCCTGCAACTTCTGGTTTCGCGAATCTGATTATCAAGACCCGAATAAAGTGCCTAAACGTAAAGCTCCTGCTGCATCCTCTCAGAAATTCAACCGAGTTATTTAAATTATGCCGTTATTAATTCTTGGTGCAGTACTTGCAATACTTGCGTATCTACCTGCGTTTTGGGTACGCCGAGTGATGAAACAGCATGGAGCCGAAATTGAAGGATTAGCCGGCACAGGCGGTGAGTTGGCGAAACACTTAATCAAGCGGTTTGAACTCTCAGGCATCGAAGTCGAAGAAATTGGGCCATTTCAAGATCATTTCGACCCTGCTGCTAGCAAGGTCCGGCTGAGTCCAGATAATTTTCACGGGAAATCATTAACTGCCCTGGCAGTAGCTGCTCATGAAGTGGGGCATGCCATGCAGTTTCATCGTAGAGAGAAAATTTTCGAATTAAGAAAACGCTATCTTCCCACCGCAGCACGATTGAGCAAGGCCGGTATTGGTCTTTTGATGGTATTGCCAGTGGTTGGTTTTGCCGTTCGCTCGCCAATCGTTGTGGGTGGAATAATTGCGGCTAGTTTGCTGCTACAACTGGCTGGTGCATTAGCCTATCTAATCATCCTACCTGAAGAATGGGATGCGAGTTTTAACAAAGCGTTGCCAGTATTGATAGAAGGTGAATATATTGACGAAAAGCAGATTCCAGCGGTTCGTAAAATACTCAAAGCGGCGGCACTGACCTATTTCGCTTCAGCGCTGGCAAACATGCTTAACATTGGCCGTTGGTTCATGATACTAAGACGTTAGGGTGAGTGTTAACGCCGCTCATTATTCGCTCACGATAAACAAAAAGGCATGATTATGGATGAGTCATTAAACGTTCTAGATGAGCCCTTAGAGGTTTGCGGACAAGACCCAGTTACCGGCTTCTACCGTGATGGTTGCTGCAATAGCAGTGACGAGGATTTTGGTTCTCATACCATCTGTGTTGAAGTAAACCAAAAATTCTTAGAGTACACCCGTTTCCGCGGTAACGATCTTTCCACGCCAATGCCTGATTTTGGCTTTCCCGGATTACGAACCGGGGATCGTTGGTGTTTGTGTGCTAAACGTTGGCTAGAAGCTGCTGATGATGGAATGGCACCCAGAGTGTTGTTGCGATCGACTCACAAGCGGGCATTAAAAATAGTGACATTAGATAAGTTGAAAGAATTTGCAAAGGATTTAAGTTGATGATTTTTCCCAAAGCCCCACACTTTTGAGATCGCTATGGAAAGCTTAGAAACCAAGCGTCTGCTCCTTCGTAAAATCTCCCTTCAGGATTCAGAATTTATTCTCCAGCTAACCAATGAGCCAGGTTGGCTTAGGTTTATTGGGGATAAAAATATTCGCTCGATAGAAGACGCAGGAACTTACATTAAAACATCAATATTCGCTAGCTATAAGGAGAATGGTTTTGGTGTTTGGCTTGTTGAATTGAAAGGGCGGGACAGTTCCTTTTCTGCTTCTCAGTTGGTTTCTGACACTATGATTGGTTCCACAGCCACAGCCACAGCCATAGGCACTTGCGGCTTGATTAATAGGAGCACCTTAGAGGGTATTGATTTGGGTTTTGCTTTTTTTGCAAGTCAAGGTGGTCACGGCTATGCCTTTGAAGCTGCACAGGCGGTAGTAGAATATGCTAGGAATAAAATCAAACTTTCTCGACTGCTAGCTATTTCCCAGCCTGATAATGAGCGCAGTATTCATTTGCTTGGCAAGCTGGGTTTTAACGTCAAAGGCTTAATTAATTTGCCAACTGGCGATGGCACAGATACTGAAAATTTGCAGCTGTTCGAGCAGCTTCTTTCGGCTGAGGTTTAGAAATAAAAATTCGAATTACTGAACAGTAGAACTGAAATGCTAATAATAAGAAACTTCAGAACCACTCTAGGCTTTGTGACTATGGTCCTGTGCCTAGTGTCACCTAGTGCATTGGCTCAACGTGTAATCGATCCGGCGCAATTTGAAAGTGCGATCATGGTATTTGAAATGCAGGATGAGATCAGCATGCCTGCAGCGGCTGGAATTGTTTTGACAGGCAGTTCCAGTATCGCTCGCTGGAATTAACAGGCAGAGCAGGCACTGGCTCCGCTTTCAGTAATTCCAAGAGGTTTTGGTGGCAGTGTGATGGAGCATGTTCTCTACAACCTAGATAGAGTTGCATTAAAGTATAAGCCCCGGGCGATTTTGATTTATGAAGGGGACAACGATACCGCCTTTGATATTCCACAAGAAAAAGTTATAGACCAGTTTAACGAAATTGTGGCTAGGGTGCATAGAGAGCTTCCAGAAACCCGAGTGTATGTATTGTCAGTAAAACCGAGCATGGCCAGAGCGACCGTATGGCCACAGGCAAAGCAACTGAGTGCCGGCCTAAAGCTGATAGCGCAGTCCAACCCGTTGGTTCATTGCATCGATGTGGCGACCCCACTTTTAAAGGCTGACGGCACCGTAATGGACGACATTTTTATAGAAGATGGCCTCCATTTAAATCGCAAGGGGAACCAGATTTGGGGTGCGACGATAAAAGCGGGTCTAATAAAGACAGAAGTTCAGTATCAATAAACCGAGGCATTTTTTTAGGAGGGTTAGCTCACAATCATGATTATTTGGGAATTCGTAGAAGCGGCGCTTTGGCTTGGCTTGCCGATGTTGGGGCTGAGTTGGTTCTTGTTCAGCTGGCTGTACAACAACGGCAATGTCGATCGCAAGGCCGATCAAAAGTCTACTAAGGCTCAGCTTAAAAGCCTTGGGAATACCTTTAAGAAGGAAAGCAATTCATCAGATCAGTCTCAGGCCGCCTATGTTTATAAGCGTTGGGCCGCTTTTGGTGGCGGGTTTTACGGTTTAGCCGCTCTATGGACATTCGTGGTTATTGAGGTTTCCCAGGCTATTAGGTTTGTTTTTCGTTTCCCTGGGTTCGCAGAGTTGTTCGAAGATGGAATCGTTAGTTTTGCGGTAGAACTTTTAGTGAATCAGGTAGGCAATGTTGTTAGTGCTTTTGTCTGGTTTGCCTATTGGCCCTCGGAAACCATGATTTTGTGGGTTCTGGTTGCTTATTTTGGCTATCGACTGGGGATGGAACTTGCCAAGCAGGGAAAGCATCTTGATGTTGATGAATTATGGGTCAAGTTCTTTGATAGGTAAGCAAAAACCAGTTATGAAAGACAGAGCTGATAACAATCTAAATCAAAGTTTACTCTAATATCTGTCCTCTTTATGATGTTGATATTGTATATGGCAAAGTTTCGTGAAAATATCCTAATCAAGTGAATGTGCTTTATTCCTACCTAAAACTAATAATTAAAACTCATGGAGGTTGTAGTGTTAACTCATCGACGAATTTTTTGGCTTGCCCTCGCGGCCAGTATCATCCCTTTTTCTACTCAGGCTCAAACTACTGCTGAGATGATCGAGCAAGCGGTTTTGCCTTTGCCTGATGATCTTAAAGCTGGAGCTACGGTATTTAAGTATGATGCTGACAGTGGCCAGCGCATTGTTTTAAGACAGGGCAGTAATCAGGTTGAATGCCAGCCTATGAACGAAGATGGCTTCACACGCTGTGGGCCAACCGCTGAAGGGCCCCGAAGAGACATGCAGGCATCGCTCTCAGCCGAGGGATTGTCTAGTGATGATGTGCAGAGCGCTCTTCAGAAGGCCGAGGATATGGGGCATATTAAAGCGAGAGCCTTTGGTGCCTTGAATTATCGACTTTACAACAAAGACGACCGGATTCAGCTTTTGTGGGTGGTTTCGGTTCCCAATGCCAGCGCATCGCAGCTTGGTTACCCAACAGGTTCGCAAAGAGATAATTCTCTTGCTGGACGCGGTACGCCTTGGATGATGCGAGAGGGCACGTCAGGTGCACATTTGATGATTCCAATTAATGGCACCGCGCTATCTAACAACCCTCATTAAGCACACGCTGATATAAGTGCTCGATGTTTGGATGCCTACTTCTCTCTGGAAGTAGCGGCATCCAAGCATTATTATCAGGCCGCATTCAATAGCTTGAGTTAGGGGTAAGTTCAGGATTAATGTCGCCATAAACCTCTTCCGGGTCGATGTCGTTGGCAAACAATACCTCTCTAACCTCTTCAATGTGATCCAGCACCGTTTGATAGCGGTCACCATATTCATACTTATTGACTTCGATTGCCTTGGGCATATAGGTAAATGCAATCTTTAAGGCTTCTAAGGCTGGCTGTTCTATTTTCTCTGACATTTTAACGACTCTACTGCATTATGTGGTGGGATTAGAAACGCTGGCTTAGGCCTAATTGTAACTGTCCTTTGTCAAGATTATCAGACCACTGATGCATGTAGCCAACCTGCAGCTGTAGATTGCCTTGAAATCTGTGGCCGATGCCTACATAGCTTCGATTTCTGTCAAAAAAGTCCACTGTTCGGCTGCGGCTAATCTTTCGCTCGCCATTAAAGAATAACTCATTGTAGAGCGAAAAAATCCAGGCGCCTTCTCCCAAATTCAATTGATTCAACGGCATATCCATTCGAAGAGAATAACGATAACGGGTACGAAAATTCTGACTTTCTATCCAGCGCTGTTCCACTCGCACACGGTGGCTAAGATAAACGCGCTTACCTATGTGCTGGGGATATGAGGCTTCTTGAAATATTCGATTTTCTGTATTGGTGTCGGTGCCATCTCCAAACTGGCTTGAGGTGACGCTGGCCAGTCCTAATCTGTAGCTGTTGTTATTGGAGTCTGGAGAATAGGTAACGCCAGCTCGAACTAAATGTTGTTCCAAATCGTTATAAATATCCCAGTTACGCAGCTGGAAATCACCTTTCAGACCCCAATTGCTCTCCGCAAAACGCGTACTCCAAGAATAGGCAGTCCATATTCCTAATTGGTCCTCATCGATTTGAGCTAGGGCGGGGTTTTGGGCAGCAACAAAAACTAGGGTGAGCAGCGCCCTGCAGGTTATAGCTTTCATTTAAACTCTCTTGGCTGACGAATACGCTGCCGGGCAGTCGTCTAGTTAGTACTAGCGGAGGTGATTAGGTTTTTAGTGTTCGAGGTGTGGGACCGCTTAAACGCAAGTTGCCCAATAGGAAGCGTCACTCATAGCCTTGTAATGCTAATGCCTTCCATACCGTTTCCTGTTTCAAGGACGTCTTCACCGCTTGGGTATCCGATATCAGAAAGGATATAGGCGATGATGTCTGTGTATTCTTGATCAAATAGTGAGCCAGGATTGTCCGAAGGCATCTCAGCGACAATGCGGTAATAGAAATCGATGAGTGCTCGACCCTGCCAGTATGACCAGATGTCTTTATAGAATTCCATGTCATGGCAGGTCGCGCATTCTGCGTCGTAGGTTTGTTTTCCGGTTGCAGCCTGAGCTGGAGTGAATACACCCTCAGAAGTCTGCTTATCCTGTGCGAAGGATAAAGATGACAGGCTGGCTCCAAACAAAAATACAGTGATTACTAATAGCCTAGCAAAAGTCCGTGGCATGGGTTTCCTTATAGTTTATAAGAGGTTTTTATAATTAGCTATTTTGTTACTTTACCTGTTTCCATTGGAGTGCGCCATGAATCGAAGTTAAGGATGAATTTCTCGACAGCAGCAACGAAGTTGCAAGCTTGGTGGCTATAGATATTTTATCTGATTTTGGGCATGCCTGTATCGGTATCAATTATATCAAGTGATGGGCCTGCGTAACTATCCATGAGCAAATCTACCGTAGCTTGTCCATACTGTTCAAATAGAAAGTCACCCATTTGTTTGAGTTTGTTGATGTTGGACTTACTTATATCATCCATAGCGTCGTCTGGTGGCTTGGGTAGTCCGGGCTGTTTCCGCATTTCCGCATTCACTCGAATATAATTTCCGGGAGTGATAATGGTGTGAGCCTGATAAGCCACGACCCGTTCATCTGTGAGCAAATCGAGAATATGACCTTTAGTAAACCATTCAAGGGCTCCCCATTTTTCAGAAGCAGGGCCGTTGATTTTACGGGTTCGATAACCGGTTCCTATGGATAAGACGCGTAGCTCATTCATCGGATTATTGGGCCAGGCTTTTATCGCTTCGGCAATTGCGCACATGGTTGGGTTATTAGCTGTCACACCGCCGTCAATTAGCCAAAACGCCTGCTCCATATCACTTATTTTAAGTTCTTTGGTTGGAAAATAAGTGGGCGCTGCGCTAGAGGCATCCGCGACCTCATAAGCGAGTAGTTTACGGTGAATAGCATTAGTTGATTTTATGACTTCAGGTTTGTGCCGCTCAACTCCATAGGTTACGGCAAGGACATGTTTGTTACGGGGCACGTTACTTAGTTTAGCTTTGCCGAACTCTTTTTCCAGCACGCTAGTTTTGCCGTTGCCTTCATACTTGGGTGCATTGACGCCGTCAATTTGGAACCAGCCGCGATTGTCGCTGAAAATCTTGTTGGCATTCTGATAATTATAGAGGTTGTTAATGTCTGACATGTCCATGTCAGTGGTGGCGAGTGCTAAGGCAATAATGCTGCCGGTGCTGGTGCCCGCGTAAAAGTCCGTGCACTGACGGATGGATTTTTTGTGCTGTTTTTTTAGAAGGGTTTCAACATGACAAAGAAACTGCGTAGTAGCGGCGCCGCGAATGCCGCCTCCATCAAGTGACAGTATTAGCTTTGAGATAGTTACTCCCTCGCTCTTTCGGCGTTTTAGCATAAGGCTAATGGACGCAGCCGCTTAGCTTGGCGGCTCGTTCAGCTATTTTTAGGTCGTCCTAGCGTTTTATCTGGGCTGATGATTTTAAAGACTAAAGACTAAAGACTAAAGACTAAAGACTAAAGACTAAAGACTACTAGGAACAGCTAAGACCTGCCAAGGATTACAGCAGCGTTTCATTGTTGGCCTAGGTGTTCTTGTAAAGGCTCTGTTCTGAAATTTATTTTCCTGACTCTCGCGATGCTTCCATTGCTTAGTTTTCGCTTGCCCTCGGATCTTTGCTGCCTAGATAGCGTCACTGACACTGGATAAATTAAATTTATCCACTTTGATTGCAGGTACGACAATGGGAGTGCTTACCGAACTGCTTTCTGATGCGGCCACTCGTACCGCAGGAGACAACATCTGAACATTGCGCAGCATATCAACTAGTGACTGATTGAATCGAAAATTGGTTACAGGTCTGCTGATACGGCCATTCTCAATAAGGAAAGTTCCATCCCGCGTAAGGCCGGTGTAGGAAATGGTTCTGGGATTAAGGCCTCGAATATACCAAAAGCGGGTGATCAAAACTCCACGGCGAGTGGAGGCAATCATTTCTTCTAACGAGTCTTCGCCACCGCCCATGATGAGATTGCTTGGTCTGGCAAGGGGCTGCTGATTTTTTTGCTGTGCCCAATAGCGCGAGCGAGCTAATTCTTGCAAGCGGCCTGAGCTTACCCAGTCCTGTCTTGCTAGTGGCTGGCCTATGCTGTTAAAAGGAGAAGTCTCTGCATCTAGATAAGCAGGGTCGCTGAATATATTGACCTTCTCATCGAACAGGCTTTCGCTGATTCGATTACCGCCATCTGGCTTGGAGAAAAAAGAGCGACCTTCATCGGCGGTCCGCTGATTAAACACATTCACCATATTGCGCATGAGCATGCCAACGGCAGTTGGCTCTAAAATGGCGGTGTATTCACCTGGTTCTAATGCGGTCTTGCGCCATTCTCGGCATTTACGCACGGCGTCGTTGGCCACTCGCTGGCTTTCAATATTATTCCAATCGTTTGCTTCATCGCCTGCCCAGCCCGACTGTCTGCCGTTGGGGCTGCGTGAGGTAAGTGTATAGGCAACCCCGGTACTGGCATGAGAGCCATAGAAACCATTAGAGGTGGCTAATGCAGTGGAGCCTGCATTTACATCCATATAGGATGCCACAATCTGATCAGCTGATTGCGCCTGTTTGATTGCTAGGGCTGCAGCCGCGGCGCGTGTTTGAGGGGTAAGTTCGTCAGTGGAGTCATAGTAGGCGTTGGTAGGTGCTATGATCTGTGGGCCTAGTTCCTCCATGTATTCAGGATCAACAGGGGCTATGCGGGCCATGTCTTCAGAGCGTCTAACAGCCTGGCGCAGCTCGTCATCGCTGAGACGGTTTGTTTCTACTGAGGCAACTCTTTGACCAAACACGCTGGTGATATTGACTGAGGTTTTTTCAGAGCCGCCAGCGCTGGTGATGCGGTTAGTAGCCACACGAGTGTAGCCGCGCCAGCCTGAATTGATTCTCACGCGACAATGATCCGCTTCTGAGAGTTCTAAAATTCGGTTGCTGATTGACTGTAGGTCGTCTTTTGAAAGACCTTTTGCTTCTGCCATCTCAAATTCCTGAATGAATTTCTTTTGTTTGTTGTTCGTCTTTTTTTCGTTTATCTCTCGTGTTTTTAAGCCGTGTTAATAATGTCGATGTCTCGGAATAATGATACCGGGCAGCCATGAGATACAGCGTTTACCTGTATTGGCTGGCCTTTAGCATCACTAAAAGAAGCACCTAAGAAGTAGGTGCTGTCGCCGCCGATAACATCTAAAGAGTTCCAGAACTCGGGAGTTCGGCCAACATAGGCTGCGTCACGTAGCATGCGATGTTTTTTGCCGTTTTTGATTTCCCAAAAAACTTGGCCGGCAAACTGAATATTGTAGCGCTGCTGATCAATCGAATAGCTGCCTCGGCCCTCAACGAAAATACCGTGGTCGGTAGCCGCTATCACATCTTCTTCGCTAAGGTCTTCCTTACCGGGCATTAGGCTTACATTAGGCATGCGCTGAAACGGCATGCTTTCCCAATTTTGTCCGTAGGCACAGCCATGGCTGCGGGTGATGCCTGTCTGCGCTGAAATCCATTCTGCTTGGTCGCGTGTGGTCTGATAGTCTACAAAGATACCGTCTTCGATAATGGGCCATTCCTCAGCTGGCACGCCTTCGTCATCCCAGCCGGTGGTGGCGCAGCCGCCAAACTCAGTGCGGTTGCCAACAAATTGCATAAAGTCTGGGCCAACTCGGGTTTGACCTAGGGTCTCTTCCGGGGGATGCAAAAACGAAGTGCCAGCATAGTTAGCTTCGTAACCAAGGGCACGATCAAGTTCAGTGGGGTGACCAATTGATTCATGAATCGTTAGCCAGAGATTCGAGGGATGTAAAATCAAATCCCATTTGCCCGGTTCTACCGAAGGTGCTTCTAATTTTAATGCAGCTTCTTCCGCCCATTTGGGTGCATTGCCAACCAGATCTAATCCTAATATGTATTCATAGCCGCGACCAGCTGGCTCTACCACCGCGCCGCGAGTTTGAAAGTCATTGCCGTCATCGGAAATCGCGGTGATGTTCATGGAGGGATTGATGCGGTAAAAAGTTTGATCAATAAAAGAGCCCTCCGAGGTGGCCACTAGGCGTTCTTCTTTCACACAAAGTATATTGCTGGCGGCATAACGAACATTGCTGCCGCGCAAAGCTTCTTCATTTGCTCTTAATAAAAGCGCAGCCTTGTCCTCAAAAGAGACAGTGAACGGGTCTATAGAGTAAGGGGTTACCCAGCTGGCATTCGGATAAATATCCACCGGGGCTAGCACCGCAGTGGAGGGTGCCACGGCATTGTTGGCAGTGGCTATGGCGACGGCGTCTCTAGCCATTTTGGTAATCGCTTCGCGAGTTAAAACTTGAGTGGCTGAAAAGCCCCAAGAGCCGCCTACTAAGACTCGGATATTAACCCCAAAAGAATCTGTACTCTGGATCCGCGAAACACGAAGTTCTCTAGCCCCCACCGCCTCAAATTGAGTCCGAATAACACGGCCATCTGAATAGTGTGCACCAGCGTCTCTAGCCACATCGATGGCTAACAAAAGCAGAGCACGCTCGCTAGAGGTCATGCTTTGTGCTGCAGCTGGGGCCGCACTTACAACCGAACCTGCCGCCGCGCCGGCACCGGCGAGCTTGATGAAGTCACGCCGAGAAAACTGCCGTGAATCATGAGCCGGCGAACCTAGGTTTGAAACTGAAGGCCTATGATTGATTGGAATCGGAAGAGGGCGAAAGGCCATTTTTAAACTCGCTGTAAAGAATGTTGATGCAGCCCTCGAAAGGATCGCAATGGAGTATCATTGAAGAATAACCCAGCGTTGATGGATTGCCAAACACCCCGGTAGTCCTCGGTTTTGGCAATCCAATGGAGAGTCTAATTGATAGTTTGGTTGATGCTCTCCTCTAACAGTTTATAGATCCGTCGATATTCATCGAGCCAGCTGCTGGGTTCTCGAAAGCCATGGGATTCTATGGGATAAATCGCCATCTCAAAATTTTCTTTTTTTAGTTCAATTAAGCGTTGAACAAGCCGCACTGAATCTTGGAAAAAGACATTGTTGTCTTGCATGCCATGGGCAATAAGTAACGGCGCCTCAAGGCCTTCAGCAAACTCAATAGGTGAGCTGCGCTCGAATGAACCAGGGTCAATTTCAGGAATGTTGAGAATGTTCGAGGTATAGCTATGATTGTAGCTGGCCCAATCGGTTACCGGGCGCAGTGCGGCGCCGCAGGCGAACAGGTCAGGCTTTTTGAATAGAGCCATAAGAGTAAGGAAGCCACCGTAAGAACCGCCATAGGTGCACACCCGCGCGCGGTCCACATTCTTTCGGCCAACAAGCCAATCTATCCCATCGGCGAGATCCTTAATCTCAGGAGTCCCCATACGCTGGTAAATCCCCGTGCGCCATTCGCGTCCATAGCCCTGTGAGGCTCGGTAGTCCATGTCTAGCACCACATATCCCTGCTTAACTAAAAAAGAGTGGAACATAAATTCACGAAAATAGCCTGACCATCCCTGATGTGCATTTTGTAGATAGCCTGCGCCGTGGATAAAAATCACAGCTGGACGGTTTATAGAGTCGTCATTTGGGGTATATACCCGGGAATGAATAGGGGCAGCGCTGTATGATGAGCGTACTTCTACAAACTCCGGCTGGGTCCAATCGATAGCTTTGAATTGCTCCGACACGGTGTTGGTGAGTTTCTTAGCAACAGCCTTGGGCCTTGTTCGCTGTAGATAAAGCTCTGGAGGCATCAAGGCTTCGCTGTGAGTAATGAGTAAATTATTTTCATCAGGGGAAAGCACGAAATTGTTCATGCCTCCTAGATAGGTCAGTTGAGTAAGTTCTTGGTTGGCGATCGCGACCCGATAGATTTCATAAGTGGTCGGATGTTCCACATTGCCTCTAAAATAAATGGCTTTTCCATCTTTGGAAATCGTCGGGTCGTAGACTTCAAAGTCACCCTTGGTGAGTTGAGTCACATGGCCTTCTGCCCAGTGATATAAATGCAGGTAGCCATCTTGCTCAGATTGAAACACCAACCCTTTGCTGTTCGGCAGCCAATGGGCGTTGAGGTGGCGGCTATTGATCCAGGCGGGATCATGATTGTGATGGATCAGTGTTAATGTGCTATTGCTTAACGATAGAGGTTCACTACTTTCTGAATCTTCCACATCTGTAAGCGTTAAGTCGATGGTGTTTAGACCTAGGAGCCAATGGTCTTTATTGTCTCGTGAGATGCCGTGAAAAAGAAGGCGCTCGCCATTTTTGCTCCAGCTTAAACCTTGTAAACGAATCTTGCGCTGGTCTGACTTTTGGTCCGCCGCGTTACTACTTATACTAGCTTCTTCATCATTATCTTCAGCGGTCTGAATTCCTAGCTGCTCCAAAAGTGCTTGATCATTTCGCCCAGGCAGGTCTGTAAGGTCGATTTCGGATTGCTGATGGGTCTGTAAATCCAATAGTATTAGTCGCTGGTTGGCAAAATGAGTGGCACCAACTCTTGCTCGCAGTTCTCTGTTTTCTGTGTAGCCGGTGGCTGTAACATAGTTAGACATAGTGCCTGGGCGACCTGCTTGTCGTTCAGATTCACTTTGAATCACAACTGCCATCCAGCGTTCATTAGGAGATAAGCTGCTGCTTAAAACCTCTTCCTTTTCTCCTAAATAGAAGGGAAGTAAGGCGCGGTCGGCGTCGGCTCGCTGGCTGTTTTCACGACTTTCGCGTAGTGCGATCTCGCGCTCTTTTTGTAACTTTATAATTTCAAATAAGCGGCTTTGCTGCGACTCTAGATAGCTTGGATTTGCATCATTCAGACTTTGCTGTGGTGATTTTTCGCTCAAAAGCTCGGCGGCCTGATATTCCAAACCGCTGTCAAGATCGCGGACAAATAAGGTGTCTTCTCGGCTAAAAATTACGCTGCTATTATCAGCGGTAAATTGTGCTGATGATTCTATGGCTGCAGTTCGGGTTAGCTGCGTAATATGCCCACTGCGAAGATCTTTGACATACACATCGCCTTCTCGCGTATAGGTTTTTAATCGGTCGTTGCTTGATAGAGTTCTGCTTGCCACATCGGCAGAGGGATAAGATTCCGGCAATATCGGCTGGAGTTCGCCGCGATCCAGATCTAGTTGATACAGCTGTTTTAGCTGGGACTCGGCGCGTTTCTGAGTGAAGTAAACACTGTCCCCATCATCAGACCAGTAGGGGTTTTGAGGCGCTCGACCTATCCAGTCTGGGTCAGCCATTGCCTGCTCCAACGTAATAGTTTGGCCATTAGCGAGACTGCAAAAGGTTAAGCCGATGGCCGTGGCGAAAACCTTTCCTAGTGGAGTCGTCATTTTCAGTATCCGGCGGGTTTGATGTAATAAAGTTATCCTTAGGTCTCAATAAATCGACCTAAAAAATAAACAAAAAAAGTATCCTAAAGCTAATAATCGCTCAAGCCTTCGGTAAGTTCAACCCGCGTGCCGGCAGGGTCAGTGAAAAAAGCTACCTTGAGTCCAATGGCAGGAATTTCCTGATAGGGGGCATCTAGGGCAATACCCTTCGTTTCTAGTTTTTCAATAAAAGCATCTAAATCGCCTACCTCGAAACCGATATGATCAATGCTGGAGCCTTTTGTGGGGCTTCTTCTTATTGTGGCTTTCGCAAAGCTTAAATTAAGGCCTGGGACATTGGTTGTAGTGTTGATTGTGCCTCGAGGTTTAATCTCCAGTTCAAAAAGGTCGGCGTACCAAGCCAATAAAGCTCGGTGATCAGGCAGGTAATAGTGGAGATGATAGCCTGCGATTTCTTGCGCTAAAGCTTGATCTTCTTGAAGTTCAACATAGACCCCGTCAGGTAGTGTGATGTAAGCGTTGGTTTGTTTTTCAGCGCCGATAAATACATCGTCGACTTCAAATCCCGCTTTTCGCCATTTGTCCAAAAATCTTTTCATATTTCTGACTTTAAAGCCTACGTGATCTATTACGGTCGCTTGTGATCCCATGGTGGGCGCTTTCTCTGTAAGGAGTAGAAACAAGTTGGGTAGCTTAATGGCAGTAAGAGGGCCCTTCTCAATGACGATGCCGTTAAAATGCTCCACCCAAAGTCGCTTATGATATTCCAGGTCGCTAACATTTAAATGAACATGGCCAAAGGCTAGACCTGCTGCGTTGGGTGTTGCTAGTTGGGCAAATGCTGATTGGGAGATTAAATGAGGAAAAAGCAGGATAAAGAAGCTAAATATTATTTTTTTCATTAGAAGACTCCTATATTTTTTGAGCTGATTAATGATTGGCTCAGCGCCACATAAACAACGTCGGTTAAAAATCGCTTATTGGTAAACTAGCACAGGCGCCGAGTTCACCTACCAAGCCTCGGCTATCAATTTATAACTGTGGCGACGTGCTTCTACGTCGTGAGTTATGGTGATTAGCATTAGCTCGTCGAGTTTAAAGCGCTCCACTAGATTCTTGAGGTGGCGGGTCACTTGTTCTGGGGTGCCGACTACACGCTTGTCTCTAGATTGTTCGATTGCTTGCCGCTCGCCTGGAGAGTAATCGTCGTAGCTCAGTGCTTCTTCGACGCTTGGAAAAGGGCCAGGGCTGCCTCGAAGCAATCGGATGTACCAAAGATCGCGGCTGCTAGAAAGCCGTAAAGCTTCTTCTTCGGTGTCTGCGCAGATAGTAAATATGGCTAGGCAGCTATGGGGCTCATCTAAGTTTGGTCCCGGTCGGAACTGACTGCGATAGTGGTCAAAAATATCTGATCTGATGTTGGGGTTTATAAAGTAAGCAAAGTTATAAGGCAGGCCCATACTTGCAGCAAGCCCACAGCTGTCCTCGCTTGATCCCAGCATCCAAAGCTCCGGGGGTGTTTTAACCTTCGGAAAAGCACGGGCATTTTGCATGCCTGGTGTTGCTGGGTCGGTGTCATTGAGTAGGGCTTGTAAATCTAACACCATATTGGGGAAATGTTCGGGGCCAACTCTGGAGCCATAGCGAATTGCTGCCGCAGTGAACGGATCCGTGCCGGGCGCTCGACCTATCCCTAAGTCGACTCTGTCAGGATATAAAGTTTGCAGGAGTTTAAAGTTTTCTGCCACTTTATAAGGACTGTAGTGAGGTAGCATGATACCACCGGAACCAATACGTATTTGTGTGGTTTCAACGCCGAGGCGGCCAAGCAACACCTCGGGTGAACAACCGGCTAGGGCGTCAGAGGCATGGTGCTCTGCGACCCAGTAGCGATGGTAGCCAAGTTCATCGGTAAGTTGAGCGAGTTTAATAGTCTCTTGTAATGCAGAATAAGGATCGCTGCCAGCGCGGACAGGAGACTGATCGAGTACCGATAATTTTACTGAATTTTCCATAACTTAATCTATGATCGCTTGATAGACGCCACTTCGGAGCTTGCTGTAGTCATCAATTCCTTCAGCTGGAATTAGCTGGGTTAAGTAAACCACAACAAGCTCTTCCACAGGGTCAACCCAGTAAGTTGAGTGATAAGCACCGCCCCACCCATATTCGCCTTCAGACCCCAGAGAGCCGCGTGTGCCTAGGTCAGTAACCACAGAGAAGCCCAAGCCGAACCCGCGCCCACTCCGGAAGGGGAGGTTGCCAAGATGGTTCGCCGTCATTAACTCAATTGTTTTGCGCGATAAAAGTCGCTCGCCTTCTAGCTCTCCGCCATTCAAAGTCATTTGCAAGAACTTGGCGTAGTCAGCGGCTGTGGATAGTAAACCTGCTCCACCTGAAAAGCTGGCTCGTGGGCCATCGTTATACATGCCTTGGCTGCGCATTCCGTCCTTTGCTGGAATAGCTTCAATACCACCGCCTGACTTCGGCTTATAGACAGTATTCAAGCGGCCCTGTTTTGACTCGGGCAAATAAAAGTGAGTGTCATTCATGTCCAATGGTTCAAGAATTTCTGTTCGCAAAAATTCATCAAGGCTGAGACCGCTTGCTTTCTCGATGACCACCCCTAGGATGTCGGTGTTGTAGCCATAGATCCATGATGTACCTGGTTGGGCATCTAAAGGCAGAGACCCCATCCTGGCTATAGAGTCCGCTATCGGCTCATCTCGGTTAGCAAAATACCAGCCTTGAAAGCCTGCTGATTCCCATTCTTTTTGGGCAGGGCCACTACCATAGCTAACGCCAGAGGTGTGGGTTAATAAATGACGAAGTGTTATGTCGCGCTCAGCAGGCTCAAGTGTGTAGCCTCCATTTTCTGTTGCTACCGCTACTTGCATGTCGCTCCACTCAGGAATATAGCGGCTTAAAGAATGGCTTATATCCAATTGGCCGCGCTCGTGAAGGATCATGATTCCAGTACTCACTATCGCTTTGGTTTGCGAGGCGATTCGAAACAATGAATCTTCTTGCATAGGAATGCCAGCTTCAATGTCTTGCATTCCGTTGGCTGAAGAATAAGCAATTCGACCTTTTCGCAAAACCAATATAACTTGTCCTGCTAGTTGTTCGGTTTCAACATAGGACTTAAGAACGCGGTCTAGACGGTCTAAGCGGGTCGAAGACATACCTAGTCGTTCTGGCCTTGATCGAGACAAATCATCAGCCTGAACGGTAGTCGTCAGAAGGCTGATTAACAAGGCGGCGAATATAGGTCGGGACAAGTTAATTCTCATTGTGGACTCTCAACGGTTACTTTTTCTAAAGTATAACGTCTAACTGTAAATAAGAGGTAACAAGTTACTTGTTGTTAGTAAAAGCGGGGGCTAAAGCCTAAGGATCCTTGGAATACTCTGGTTATAAAGAGTTTCAGCTAGGTTCAAGCAGGAGTTGCCAGACTGGAACCTCACACCTAAGTGCGTTAGCGAGATATGAACTGACCATACATTTGCGTTGTCATGGCGGGTATTGCTAGTGGTTGATACTGCCCAGCAAAAACTACTTGATTTCGGCCTTTAGCTTTAGCCCGGTAAAGTGCCTTGTCAGCTTCGCTGAAAAGGTCTTTTGGCTTGGGCCCAGCGACATCGTTTGTGCCAGGTTTATAAGTGATTGCTCCAATACTCACGGTGAGTATTTTTTCAGCATTAGACTCGCTGTGTGGAATGCCTAGCTCGACTATTTCTTGTCTAAGTGTTTCGGCCCTTTCCTGTAACTCTAAACCATCGCAGCCCGGAAGAATGATTGCGAATTCTTCGCCGCCATAGCGAGCAGGTAGATCCCCGCTTCTTTTAAATACTTGTTTAATGCAGCGAGAAACTTTTTTGAGGCAGTCATCACCTGCTGTGTGTCCATAAACGTCATTGAACTGTTTGAAGAAATCAATATCCACAATTAATAGCGAAATTGATGTGCGCTGCCGTGTAGCTCTTTGCAGTTCTTTAATTAGGACGGAGTCAAAATGGCGACGATTAAATAGTGAGGTTAACGAATCGGTAATCACCGTTTTTTCCAGCCGTTCATTGGTTCTACTAAGCTCATCGTTTAGTGATCTTAGTTCCATTTCCATAGACTTGATTTTGGAAATGTCGCTTAGTACTCCGATATAAAGTAATTGCTTTTGAATTTCCATTTTGCTCACTGCAAACAGAATTGGAATTACTTCTCCGTTTTTGTGTGTTACCTCTATCTCCTGGTTTGGTGCTCCACCCGTGGCATCGTCAATGAATTCATTCAGATAATATTCTGCATCAACAGATTTTGGATCTGTAATGATTGTAGAAATATTAACTCCAACTAATTCGCCCTCTGCAAAACCTAATAGTTTTCCGGCAGCTGAGTTCATTGACTGAATGATGCCTTCTTTGTTCACAGTTACCAAGCCATCTGCCATCATTTCTACTAATGATTTATAGCGGAGACGTTTTTCGTTTAGCCGCCATTCTTCATTCTCAGTCTTATCGAGAAGATCATTGATTGCTCGGCTGATGGGGGTAAGCTCGTCAAGTGGCTGGTCAGAAATTCTGGCGCTACGGTTGCCCTGTTTAAACACTTCGATAGCGGCAATAATAGTTTTGGAGTTCTTTGTTAGGCTTCGTTTGACAAAGATTAATGCGCAGATGCTTGCTAGAAGCGAGGTCGTGCCAATGAAAACCCATGAGATAGAGAGATAGAGTCCCAGTAATGCCCAGCATAAAATACCGATTGGAATAAGGATCCATATTTTATCAACAGTTTTCATCTAAGACAGCTCTCAGAAACTTTGAGTTTTGCGTTCAAGGCAGCATTTTTGTCAAATGCATAGGTTGACATCGCACAGTTGAGCGCCTTAAGATTTTTTTTGCGATCGCTCAAAAGCACATTGAATTGCCGGTAAGTTTCTGATATTTAAATAAAAGCCTGCTGAAAGATTAGTTGGCGGGTCTGCCAAGTAAAAATCTCTTACCTTTAGTTTAGTAGTAATTAATAGAGAAGGAGGTTCTTCGAGCGGGAATGTTGACTAAAAAGTCATTGACTTCGTTTTTAGTGCAGAGCATTATCAGCAGCCTATGATTATGTTAATAGTATTACAAAATTATTTTTGCTGGCCAAGCGACACAGGCTGCCAAAGAGAACAGCGCTAGTTTTCTTCTTGGGCCGCCTTGGGTTTCGGCGGTCTATTGCTTAAAAAGTACTCCTGTAATAATTTACCTCCCCAGCATCCAAGATGGCCTTAACTCGATAAAAGGTTTTGGTGATGCAACTAATCCAACAGCAAATTCAATATCGCTGCGCAAGCGGCATCAATGTTAGACGTTCCAGTGTTGAGCTTGATTACGACACGGCGATGGTCGATCTCGCTAATTCTCTTAATAGCCAAAAAGGAGTGCTGCTGGCTTCGAGCTTCGAGTATCCCGGCAGATACACGCGTTGGGATATTGGCTTTGTAAACCCACCTATCCAGATTACCGCTCGCGGACGAGAGATGCGTATTGATGCCCTTAATACGCGAGGCGAAATTTTATTGCCTGAACTTCATCGGGTAATTGAAAATTGCAGCGCAATTGTTGAACTCAATGTAAACAAGCAAAGCTTAACCCTCACTATAAAGGCCGGCGCAATGCCTGATTCAGAAGAGCTTCGGAGTCGTCAGCCAACTGTGTTTTCGGTGTTGCGGGAATTAATAAACTGTTTTCATAGTACAGAGGATCCCTATCTGGGGCTTTATGGGGCGCTTGGCTACGATCTTACTTTCCAGTTTGAAGACGTTAATCGTTATCAAACTCGCGATCAATCTGATCGAGATCTAGTTCTGTACTTGCCTGACCAAATTATGGTTTCGGACCATCGCGCAGAAGTAACACAGTCTTTTAACTATGATTTTGTCTGTTGCAGCTGGGACTCTCCTAAGCGTACTGAAACAACTGGCGGCTTTAAACGCGTCGGAGTTAGCTTGCCATTTAAACCGGCCGAATCTGTAGCGTTAAGCTGCGATCATTCACAAGGGGAGTTTGCCGCTCAGGTGATGCGGGCAAAGCAATATTTTAAGCGCGGCGACTTGTTTGAAGTGGTGCCTGGTCAAACATTTTATGAGCCCTGTGCTGATAATCCTGCTGATATATTCCACCGGCTAAAAGAAAGAAATCCTGCTCCCTACGGTGCGTTAATGAATCTAGGTGAGGAGGAATACTTAGTGGCGGCGTCGCCGGAAATGTTCGTTCGAGTCGACGGGCAACAAATTGAAACCTGTCCGATTTCGGGAACCATTAAGCGCGGCGTAGATGCTATTACTGATGCCGAGCAGATTAAGATATTGTTGAATTCCAAGAAAGATGAATCAGAGCTATCCATGTGCACTGACGTTGACCGCAATGATAAGGCTAGAGTTTGCCAGCCAGGATCAGTCAATGTTGTCGGCAGGCGTCAGATCGAAATGTATTCTCGCCTTATCCACACAGTCGATCATGTTAAAGGGCTTTTAAAACCTGAATTTGATGCACTTGACGGATTTTTGGCCCACACCTGGGCGGTTACAGTAACTGGCGCACCCAAACTCTCAGCTATGCAGTTTATCGAAAAAAATGAGAAGTCGCCTAGACGTTGGTACGGGGGTGCGATTGGGCATTTGGGTTTTGATGGGAATCTTAATACTGGATTAACGCTTAGAACGGTAAGAATCTCAAAAGGTGTTGCCGAAGTCAGAGCCGGTGCTACGCTGTTAATTGATTCTGATCCCGAAGATGAGGAGACTGAGACTCGGCTCAAAGCATCTGCGCTTATCGATGCGATTAGAGGTGGCCCGGGGCAGAAAAGATCTGATGACACACCTTATTGCAGTGACGTAGGTGCAGGTCTGCGCGGTGTAATGGTGGATCATCAAGATTCGTTTGTGCATAACTTGGGGGCCTACTTTCGTCAGTGCGCAGTGGAATTGATCACCTTGCGTCCGGAAGCGGCTCGTGAATATTTGAAAAAGAATGAAGTAGACTTTGTAATCCTATCGCCAGGACCATCAGAACCTGCTCATTTTAATATGAACTCTACAATCGGTTTACTGGTGGAAAAAAAGCTGCCCGTTTTTGGTGTGTGTTTAGGCTTGCAAGGTATTGTCGAATACTTCGGCGGCAGTCTGGAAGAGCTTGTCTACCCCATGCATGGTAAGCCTTCATTGGTAAGCCATTCAGATTCTAGTTTATTCAAAGGTTTGGAGTCTCCATTTACTGCAGGTCGTTACCATTCGTTAGTGGTAGCTTCAATGCCCGATTGCCTCAAGGTAACAGCACAAACGGAGGATGGGAAAGTAATGGCGGTGGAGCACACTGAATTACCAATTAAGGCGGTGCAATTTCATCCGGAGTCGATAATGACTTTAGGTGATCAAGTTGGTTACAAGCTCGTAGAGAATGTGGTTTTAAGTTTTAAGCTTGGCAGCTGACAGCCGCCAAGCTGTTTCTCGTCGCTAGTGAGCTGCGAGTTAACAATTTATGGAAGAGTGTTTTCAAACCAGATAGCTAGACGCAAGCCAGCTAAGCCAATTCTCTGTAGGGAAATCCTCTTCATCTCTTCGATGTAGCCATCTGGTAATTCGGTAGAGAGCATTTCGTTATCACCGTTAGCGTCGGCTTTCTTGGCTGCCGCTAACATGGCTGCGGTGTATACTGAGGTTTGGAGGTGCTGGCGGCTTTCGCTCATCCATTGAGTCCAATCTGATTCAACCCCCTTGATTTTGGGTTGGTTGAAACCAGAGACCTGCTCAAGAGCTAACGGTAAATTCCCCGCTATGCCGGCCTTCTCTAAAGCTTGGTCCCAGCGGGCATGAAGGTTCAATTCGCCGGTTGGAATACGATTACCGCCTAAGTCGCCACGTTCGAAAGTATCGGCAGAATATAGTGAGCCTGTATGCAATGGCTGGTGTATGTCCCCAATCAAATGCAAGACCCAGCATAGAGCCACAGCGCGCTGTTCTAGGGGTAAGATTGTGTTGGCGACCACCCAGGTGTTGTAGTCGATTGCAGTAACTAAATTGCCAACAGCATCTTCGCTGCGAATGCTATCCCCAGCATGCCCCTCAATACTGGGGAAAGGCTCTATGCCTATGTAATGATTACCTTGAAGCTGAGCTGCGCCTCTTATCCATTCACCTTGTTCATAGTGCCAGGACCCGCGATTATATTTTGCACGCTCTTTATCAGGTAAACCTCTGGCTATGTCTGGCCAGTAAGCGGCCTGGCCCAGCAGCCATTGTTGTTTACTTTTGTTATCTGAACTGGCGATTGATGCAGGCATTGCGTTGAGGAAATCTTGTTCAAAACGTGGGTGATGCTCAAGCAAGGTAATAAGGCGCTCGGCGGTATTTTCCTCGACAAAATTTAAGGCCACAGCGGCCGTGAGTCTGTGCCCGACACTGCTCCAAGCAAACACGGTTTGGCTAAATAAGAGAGTAACGATTAGAGAGAATATGCAGAGTCGTTTCATGGGGGCATTGTTCATGGTTAAAGGGGTGACGTTGGAGGTGAATTAGGCTAAAAGTTTATCACGAATTTATCAGGCCTAGGTCTTCGCTTATGCCGGGGGCCGGGTCTCGTATAATGCCCAAGGCTTAAACCTCTAGCCACTCAGAGCGAACATCGTTTGCGGACATCAAGCTGGTTGGAGTGCCCTCATAGACAATGCTGCCGTGGCCCATAACATAGACTCGATGTGAAATACGCAGCGCTATCGATAGCTTCTGCTCAATCAACAATATGGCAACGCCTCTGTTGGCAATCTCTTTCAATAAATTTCCCACCTGCTCGACCACTTTAGGCGCTAGGCCTTCGGTAGGCTCGTCGATCATGATCATGTCAGGATCGCCCATTAGTGTGCGACACATGCAGAGCATTTGCTGTTCTCCGCCAGATAAAACGCCGCCATGGACATCTGCTCTGGCCGCTAGATTGGGAAACATTTTGAACATCTCCTCAATGGTCCAGCGGCCGCTTTGAGTTGTGCCTTTCATTCCTAACAATAAATTTTGTCTAACCGTTAGGCTGGGAAATATGTCTCGATTCTCGGGAACATAGCCCAAGCCTAGCTTGGCGATTTCAAAACTACGCAGGCCTGCAATTTCAATTCCTTTAAATTTAATGGAGCCAATAGGCGCAACTTCAGCCATTATTGTTTTGGCTGTAGTAGAGCGACCCACGCCGTTCCGGCCTAAGAGGCTAACTATCTCGCCTTCTTTAACATTGAAAGTTACGCCACGTAAAATATGGCTTTTCCCATAAAAAGCATTCAGATCATTGACTTCAAGCACTGCTCGCAACCTCCCCTAAATAGGCTTCTTGGACCTGTGGATTGGCACGAATTTTTTCAGGCACATCTGTAGCAATTATCTCCCCATAGACAAGTACTGAAATTCGATCGGCGATGTCGAACACAATGTTCATATCATGCTCCACCATAATGAGTGTTTTGCCGCTTGTGACTTTGCGGATTAGTTCAACTGCGTTTTCCGCCTCGCTAATACTCATGCCTGCCACTGGCTCGTCCAGCATAATAAGGTCGGCACCGCTTGCGATGGCAATTCCGAGTTCCAGTGCACGCTGGGCTGCATAAGCGAGTTCTCCAGCGGGATATTGAGCTTGATCACTTAGTCCAATTTCCTCTAGGACGTGCATTGCAGCATCATTTAATTCGCTTTGACGTCCCAACAGGTGCCAGAAGGAATAACGAAACCCTTTTGACCACAGCAAGGCGCAGCGAACATTCTCAAACACAGACATGCGATGAAAAATATTGGTGACCTGAAAACTGCGAGCTAGCCCCAGTCGACTTATTTCAAAAGGGGGGCGGTTTTGGATTTCTTGATTTTTAAATACGATGCTTCCGCTGGAGACGTTGTGTAATCCACTTATCAAATGAAAAAGTGTAGATTTTCCTGCGCCGTTGGGGCCAATAATGGCATGCTTTTCACCGTCTTCAATCGCTAGATCAATGCCGCGAATGATTTTGGTTTCGCCAAAGCTTTTGCTTATATTGTTGAGAGTGAGGATGCTCATGATTTGGGATCCTTGTTGTCAGGAACCGTATTGGCACTTTCCCACGCCTCTTTGAGTTGGGGTAATGCTGCTCTCACACCAGCGTAGGCGGCAAGGGAAAAGCCGACGACAATTGCCCAAGTGATAAACGACTCTGGGTCTAACTCAAAGCCTAAGTAATGAAGGGCCTCACCTTCATGATCGCTCATTTCGACCATGGCAATTATACTGGCTAAAAAAACTAGGGATGGCAAACCGATCAATAGATAGGGAATGGCCAAGCTTTTTATTCGGTTATTTATCCATGCCACCTGATGCATCATAATAAACCCGGCGAATCCACGGGGCAGGTAAATAACAGTAAGAAGAAACATGATGCCTAGATAGAGCATCCATAGCTCAGTGTAGTTACTTAGCAGGGAGTTCATCAGGGTTAAAACTACAGCGCCTATGATCGGGCCGATAAAGTATCCAAGCCCGCCAATATAAGCCATCAATAAGACACGCCCTGAGGTTGCAGCGTTAAGATTTTCCTCGGTGATGAATTCATAGTTAAGAGCGAACAATCCGCCGGCGATTCCTGCAAACAAGCCTGAAGCGCAGAATGAGATAAATCGAATCCGGCGCGAGCTGTAACCGATGAATTCGGCCCGTTCTGGATTGTCTCTAACGGCATTGGCCATTCGACCCGCTGGCGTCTGAGTAAACAGATACATAAACAGTGTTGCTATAAATACCCATATAGCAGCGACGTAATAGATTTGGTCGTTTTGGGTGAAGTCCACGCCGAAGAAGGTTGGACCATAGGTACGGTCACCGCTTATGCCGGCTTCACCGCCAAAAAAGTCAGAGAAGATTAGCGAGGAGGCGGCGATAAGCTCGCCTATGCCAAGGGAAATCATAGCGAATACAGTGCCGGCCTTACGGGTAGAGAAACTACCGATAAATATGGCGGCTAACAGACCTATTACTCCCCCAATCACGGGTATAAAAACAATGGAAAAATAGACTGTCTCAAATTCAATCAGGGTCAGGGTATGAACTGCGAGAAAGCCCCCTAGGCCGAAATATACGGCGTGACCAAAGGATAGCATTCCACCTTGACCTAGCAGCATGTTGTAGCTGAGTGCAAAGACGATGCCTATGGCCATCTGATTAAAGATGGAGATAGCTAAGATTGAATCAAATATTAGTGGTAGACCTAACAGAGCTGCCAAATAGGCAATCCAAATAGGACTTTTCTTGGCAATGGTTTTAAGTATTCCCATCATTCTTCCCGCTTACCCAAAAGACCTGCTGGTCGAAAAATGAGTACCAACACTAGCAGCAGATAGGGAAGGATTGGCGCTATTTGGGGGAGTGACAAGGTCCAAAGATCATTAAGTGGGTGACTGCGATCGAAGGAGATACCGAGTAGTTCTAGTAGTTCTGGCATGCCAACGTCAGAAGCAATAGCGTAGGACTGGAGCAGGCCAACAAGTAGAGAGGCGATCAGGGCGCCTGGCAGGGAGCCAAGTCCACCGATGACGACGATAACGAAAACAATGCTGCCGAGCACCAATGCCATGCCTGGGAATGTTGTCAGTACCGGGCCTGCAATAACGCCGGCAAGACCAGCTAATGCTGTACCTACGCCAAAAACACCCATGAAAATCAGTGGAACATTGTGGCCTAGATTAGCCACTGTATTGGGATGAGTAATCGCAGCTTGAATGATAATCCCTACACGACTTCGTGTTAGCACATAGTAAAGGCCGATAAATATGAGCACGGAAATGCCAATCATAAAGCCACGATAGGCTGGAAACTCTTGACCAAACATAGTAAATAAAGGGAAGTTCAGGATTTCGGGTGAGCGGTAATTTTTAGTGTCCGCTCCCCAAAAGAACTGCACCGCTTCATCAATTAAAAATGCTAAGCCGAAGGTGAAGACCAGCTCGGCGACATGGCCTGATTGGTGAACTCGGCGCAGACCATAGCGCTCGACCATCGCGCCAAGGACGCCTACTAACAAAGGCGCGAAGATCAGTCCAACCCAAAACCCTGTTTTAAGGCTTATAGAGTAGGCAAAATAGGCGCCCAGCATATAGAAGCTGGCGTGGGCAAAGTTTAAGACCCCCATCATACTGAAAATGAGAGTTAAGCCGCTGGCGAGCATGAATAGCAACAGGCCGGTTACCAGCCCATTGAGTGTGGCAAATACGAAGACTTCTAGCATGGATTTATTAGTTCAGCTCTTTTAATCAGTGTTGTTGCTTTAGGCAGCGTAATGCTAGTTAGCGTCTGGGTCTACGCATTTTGCAGCTGGATTTGATTATGGTGTCTTCCGCAGGAACTCTGTATTCGCTGTAGAGGCCATAGCCTGAATTGTCGGCATCAAACTCGATGTTTTCATCGGTGTGAACAGATACGTGGATTTCTTGAAACAACTGATGGTCGTCACCTCGCATCCAAACTTCATCGCCGTTCAATGTTGTAAAGCGCATGTCTTCAAGGGCGGTAGCGACGTCATAAGGATCGGTGCTTTGGGTTTCTTCCATCGCCCGGACAACCATCATTAACGCATTGTGAATGCGAGCCTGAGTCAGATCATAGGTTGGGTTGGCAGCCTTAAAGGCGCGAACGTAGTCTTTTCTCTTTTCTGTTGGATAAGGGTTTGCGGACTCATTGTGAACCAAGCGAATTTTGTTTTTACCGTCGGCGCCTAGGGTCGCAGTGATGCCATCGTATGCGGCATAAAAAGTGTAAATTGGCACATCAAGTCCAGCATCGATAATCGATTTGGCAAGTGAAACCATGTCGGCGCCAAAGTTGCCAGTGATTACAGCGTCGGCCCCAGAGGATACAATTTTTGTGACGTAGGGCGTGAAGTCTTTGACTTGACCGATTGGGTGAAATTCATTTCCAGCAATCTCGATATCAGGGCGTTTTTCGTTAAGCATTCTTATGGAGGTGTCCGACACTACCTGACCGAAAGAATAATCCTGCCCAATTATGTAAACGCTTTTAACCTCTTCATTCATTGCAATAAAGTCTGTCAGTACGTCCAGTTTCATGACCGCATGAGAGTCGAATCTAAAGTGCCAGAAGCTGCATTGATCTTCTGTGAGAATTGGGTCTACTGCCGAATAGTTTACCTGCAGCACCTCTTGGCCAGCATTGCGGCGGTTGTGCTTCGAAATAGTGGAGTTAAGTGTGTTGGCGACAGCGGAGCTGTTGCCCTGAAATACGATTTGAATTTCTTCCCCCACCATACGGCGAAATTGAATCTGGGTTTCGGTAGGGCTTTGTTTGTTGTCAAAGGGCACGATTTCTATCATGCGGCCACCGAGTATGCCGCCTTTCGCATTGAAAAGGTGATCTGCCGCAAACTGAAGTTGTTTTAATCCAGTGTTGCCGATAGAGGCAAAAGTGCCGGTCAGTGGGTCCATGAAGGCAATTCGCACTGGCTCTTGAGTGTTGCCGATTGCGGTGAAAAATGAGCTTGAAAGGAGAAGTATTGCGAGACTAAAAGACTTTATTTTAGTGCATAAACTAAGAGATAACTTCATCATATTTATCATTCTTTATTGTGCTCTTCGGCCATAAATGTGAGTCATTCGACATTAACCTAGACAGCAAGCCGAAGCAAGAATTCCCTTGTTTAAGGTCACGAATAGCCCTTGTACACGTAGATTGATTTCTCGCAAGAGGAGATAATGGCTCGCGCTATTTAAACCTGCAAGGTGGGATTGTGCGGTGTGGGTCGAAGATTTTGGATCAATAATGCGAAGGGTTTAAAGGGCGTAGCAGTATGAGTATTAAATTACTGGAATCTGAGCTGGAATTTTCCGCTATTCGAGCCAGTGGTCCTGGCGGCCAACATGTAAATAAAGTCTCCAGCGCGGTGCAGTTGAAATTTGATATTGTCAGCTCTAGCTTGCCATCGGCTGTTAAAGCGCGTCTTATAGCGTTGTCTGATCGGCGCATCACCAAGGAAGGTCTAATTGTTATTAAGGCCCAGCGATTTCGTAGTCAGGATAAAAATAAGCAAGATGCAGTGGAGAGACTGGAGCTACTGGTGGTTAAAGCAGCGGCAGTACCAAAAAAACGATTGGCGACAAGACCGACTCGGTCAGCTAAAGAGCGGCGGCTAAAAAATAAACTACATCTAAGTAAGAAAAAACTATCTCGTGGGGTATCTGATTTTGACTGAGCTCGCAAATGGCTTCACTACCCTAAAAAGCTTCGGGCTATGGCCTAGTGTGCTAGCCAAAGTGACGTTGCTGCTGCTGTTAAGCTCATCCGCAAACTCCCAATCTGTTCCGGCTGCCATAGAATCAGCGCAGCGGTCATTTAACTATATCATTAGCACATTAAATACATTCCACTCGACAGGACGTCTGGTTAATAACCCTGGTATTGATGGCGCAGATTTAGAGGCGTTCATTGATGTGTTGGATGCTTATAGGGAGGAGTTTTCAGTCGGTTTTAATTTAGATAGTGCCATGTGCCAGTTTTATCTTAATCCGGAAAACGGACGAATGACATTAGAAAAAAAGGCCGAGATAGCTTTTAGTTTCTTGGCAAATTTAAAGAATAGGTTGGATCGGTATGTAGGTGTGGATAGAGACTTTCAACAAACTCTTAAGAATGAATTTGGGGGTTTGATTCTGGACCAAATACAGCGACAGAGAATAAAGGCGATTAGTAATCAGCAGCTGCCTACGTCAAGTTTCGGCGAGGCAGCTGTGATCGGTTTTATCGACTCAGCTTGTTCTTAAGGGGTTGGCTTAAGAAGGATAGTTAACAGGCGAATTGGGAAGCCTAATAAACTTCAAAAAGGCCCGCAGCACCCATGCCGCCGCCTATACACATTGTACAAACAACATATTTAGCACCACGACGCTTACCTTCTATTAAGGCATGTCCAACCATGCGCGCACCGCTCATGCCGTAAGGGTGCCCAATTGAGATCGCGCCTCCGTTAACGTTGAGCAATTCGTTGGGTATACCAAGAGTGTCTCTGCAATAAATCACCTGTACGGCGAAAGCTTCATTGAGTTCCCACAGGCCGATGTCATCCATAGTCAAACCATTGCGTTCAAGCAACTTAGGCACTGCGAAGACAGGACCAATACCCATTTCATCAGGTTCTGTGCCAGCGACAGCTAGACCACGATAGGCACCGAGGGGCTCTAAGCCTTTTTGTTCAGCAAGCTTGCTGTCCATAATTACTGACGCTGATGCGCCGTCAGACAGTTGACTGGCATTGCCAGCGGTTATCAATCCACCCTCAAAGACTGGCTTTAAGCCAACTAGGCCTTCAAGTGTTGTAGTTGGGCGATTACCTTCGTCTTTATCCAAGGTGACTTCATGAATGCTTTGCTGCTTAGTCGCTTTGTCCATGAATAACATCTTTGATGTCATTGGAACGATCTCGTCAGCGAATTTTCCTGCGGCCTGCGCGGCAGCTGTACGCTGTTGGCTCTGCAATGCATATTCATCCATCGCATCACGGGAGATGCCATAGCGCTTTGCTACTATTTCTGCTGTGTCTAGCATAGACATGTAGGCATGCTCAGATCTGGCTAAAACGTTCGGGTCTGTGCCGCGGTAGCCGTTGCGATGCTCGTTTTGAACCAAGCTAATTGATTCAAGACCGGCGCCAATAACGATAGGCATATTGTCACAGATAACTTGCTTGGCAGCGGTAGCTATCGCAAGCATGCCCGAGGCACATTGACGGTCCATGCTCATGCCAGAAACAGAGCTTGGCAAACCAGCGGCAACGCCGGCGGTTCGACCAATGTTGAATCCTGAAGAGCCTTGTTGCATGGCGCAACCCATTACTACATCATCGACCTCGGCTGGATCGATGCCAGCTCGCTCAACTGCCGCCGCAATCGCGTGTCCGCCTAGTGTAGGGGCGTCAGTGTCATTAAATGCGCCACGGTAGGCTTTGCCTATTGGGGTTCTCGCGGTTGATACGATTACTGCTTCTTTTGTCATGCTTATCTCCAAATGACTATCTTTTATTTTCTAAGTTTTTGAAAAGGTTGGTTATAGATTAAATTTATCGGTGCTATAGCTTTACTTCAGGTGCCTGAGGGCCACAAACCAAGGCTATGATCGATCCAATAGCTTGCCCAGCGAGCTCGGTCATTTCAGTGTCAGTCCTGTCCTGAATTGGGTGAGGTACAAACACTCTCTTAGGGTGAATTCCTAGTGAATTACCCTGTGCTTCAGCGGCCTGAACAAACTCCGCTGAGGCCACAAAACCTGATGGAATACCTCTACTTTCTAAGTCCATGATGTCATGCAAACTGCACGAGGTACATGAGCCTCAGTCGGCCAGCCCTTCAATCACCGCATCACATTCAATGCTGATACGTTGGGTCAGTTCTTTTGGTGCGACGCGAGCAAAGGTCGGCTTTGAATAGCGCTTGATTGTTGCTCCAAGTTCTGTGAGCTGTCTTTCAACCTCATCTAAAAACTCTTTGCCGCGAGGCTTAGATATATCGAGCAAGCCAACGGTTGCGCCGGAGAGTGATAGCAGCCTAGGCAATAGTTGCCTCTCAACTGGTGTCAGCTCCGCTGTTGGGTCTAAAAGAGTCATATCACTCATTTTCATCTCCGCTTGTTGAAAATCGTTTTGATACCAACTGGCTGCCGCGTTCACCCGATGCCACCCAGCCGCCAATAATGGCTGAAAACATCCCGGCAGTTCCGCCTGTACTTACAATGTGCAGGCCATCGTCTCTAAACTTATTGAGCAACTTATCTTTGAATTTCTCTGGCATGCCTTCGGCTATGTCGCTGGCGCCGCGAACAATCTCATGGCCCGGTGTCATCAGTTCATCGAACAATGCCGCTTTCAGGTCAGCCTTGCTCCAGCCGCTGTCTTTTAATAAGCGCCGGTGTTCTGGGCAGACAATAAGAATGGCATCTGCAATTCCGAATAATTTTACATGGGCGACACCACGGAGGCTAGCGGCCATGCTTTTAGCCAGTGACTTAGCGGTTCTAGATTGCTGGTCTAATATAGGTGTAAGGCCATCACCGGCGAATAGACTTACCACAGATTGGTCTCTGTCGAATCCTCGATCCATTGCCAGGGTGGGCCAGTCTGCATCTGATTCATCTTCTGCAAAACAGTAGGTATATTTGCCGGGATTCCCCATTGTTGCACGATCGATACCGCCCGGAACACCCCCACCCACATTGCGTATCAAAAGCTGCAGAGAACGGCCAATGGTTGCATTAGCGCGGTTGCCTTGGCCGAGCGCATTGACCCCTGAATTCATGCCAATTTGACGGGGCGCTGGGCCATTAATAATCACTACGGGAGACGAGAAATAAGTGGTGCAAAGCAGGCCGTGCATGCAGAATTTATCTAACAATGCAGCCTCTGCTGCAGCTATTATGGCAGGGAAATATTCAGGCTTAGCACCTGCCATCACGGCATTTATCGCAATTTTTTCAATAGAACAAGGTCGGTAATCCGGTGGCACATTGCCAATGATTTCGCTTGGACTGCGCCCGCTGCCGGCCAACATTCGCATGACTCGGATTGGGGTTGGAGGTACAACAGGCAAGCCATCAGTCCAGCCGCGCTCATAACAGGCTTCCATGACGTCCTCAGATTCGGCAAGTTCAACCTGGCGTGCCTGTAAAATACCGCTGTCGAAACGCAGGGCAAGGACTTCATCCATCCCAGGGTCTTGGGTCTTGGACCCGCAGCCGGGCTTGAAATCTACTAAGCCCTCACCTAAGGCAGAAAGGCCTGTAAATTCACGCCATTGCTGCTTGTCCCAACCATAGATTCGATCCTCTGAATCAGCCATTAGATTAATAAGGGTGGGGACGAACTCGATGTCGTTTTTGTAGGAAAACTCCAAAGAACGGTCATCGATTGGGTTAGCTGCCGCTGCTGGGAAGCTGGGGTCATCTTGGACATATACAGTCAGCGCCCCAGCCATTGCTTTAATCATTTCTGCAATAACAGGTTCAATTAGGGCACAGGTGGGACAGTCTTTTTTGACGACTAGAGCATACGAAGGTTCGACAGATTGATTCAAGGAATTGCCTTAATAAATAAACCCGAGGGTAAAAATACCGACGAGTACGTTAATGATCATGAATATAGACGAGGTGCGAGACATCACTTTCCAAAGCAGAGGGCCGCGGTAGGCGGCGCGTATACCGATAATCAAAACAACTGTGTAAGCAAGCATCAAAGCGACCATCACGAGGTAGCTTATCCATCGCTGGGCATCCACGGCTCTGCTTCCAAATACGAAGAATAGCCCAGAGCCTACAAAGTAAAAAGCCCAATAAGTAATAGCTAAGCCATAGTCACCAGCAAGTAGCTTGGCTAGGAAAGACCCACTATTTTGTGTGGATAAGGAGTCTTTGCCTTGGATATTGCCAGGGACATTTTCGGAAGCATTACCGGAAACCTTCCCAGAAACATTGTCAGTAGCTTGATTAATTTGGGTTATCTCTTTGTTCTATGTAGCACGTAGTGTAACCCACGTAAAAAGGATAAAAAATACAAAATCCCGAAAAATCCAAAGCTGAAGACTCAGCTATTTGCATTTCTTTTTATTATGTCACTAAAATCTTGCCCCGGTAGCAATGCTGAAAGCTCTTCGACAGGACTCAGTTAAAGTTCTATGATATTGAACAATTAATTAGTAGAGCAGAAAGGTAGAACCAGGTGAAAATCACCACTGATGTAGATAGCGAGCCGTTAAGCCTAGCCTTCAGTTTTAGCAGGCAAAAAGCTAAGGCGCTGTATGGCCTTAAGGGGATCTTGATCGGCATAGTTGCGGATCAAAGGCTTAACGAGAAAGAACTCTTATTTTTGGACTATTGGTTGAAATCCCAATATTTTATGTCGGAAGATCATGATGTTGTGAGTATTTTAACTAAAGTCGGTGATATTCTGGCTGAGGGAGAGCTTAGCCCGCAGAAACTACTGGATATTCAATCCGATATTGAGCTGCGTATTAGCTTGATGCCAGATTCAGTTTTGTCTGAGGCGAAAGGGGTAGGTCAAAAAGGCGAGCTTTTAGGTTTTTTGAATGGTGTAGCATCAGATGGAGTACTCAATGATCAGGAAGTTGAGGCCTTATTTAATTGGCTTAACCGCAATGAATCCTTTCGAGATTTGTGGCCGGCAAGTGTTATCGTTAATCGGCTGAATACTATTTTAGAAGATGGCATCATTACTGAGGAAGAACGTCAGGATTTGATGCTAACGGTAAATCAGATTACCGGGCATGTAGATGACGAAAAAACTATAAGGTATGAGTTCTCTACCGATGTTTGGGAAGATATCGTCGATGATTTAGTCGTGTCAGGATCAACTTTTTGTTTGACTGGTGATTTTGTCAGCGGAGATCGAGATGCGGTAAATACGATGCTTCGCTGTCTGGATGCGAAGACATCTACCAATATTAATAGTCTCGTCGATTATCTCGTTATAGGAACGCTTGCGAGCAGGAACTGGCTGTATACCAGTCATGGCAGGAAAATTGAAAAGGCACTGCACAGTAAGAGGCAGGGTGGGCAAATCAAAACAATTACAGAACGCACTTTGTTGAAATTTATGCGGCCGGTGTAGGCGTTCAAGGGCCGCAGTTGACCATTAAATGACCGCTGCAATTAGTTGACAACTTCAATGGTGGGATGAGGCGTCTAGAGAAAATTTTTAGGTATCTCAAAGAGGGAGTAATGGTGGCTGATTTAAGAATTTGCCCGCGAGGTAGTACTTTTGTTAACCGCTGGGCCTAATTGTAAGTGGATAAGAGGGGGGTAAACATCCCGCTTTACCCCTCTTACTGTAGAGGCCAGCAAAGTTTGATGTTTAGTACTGCTGCGACTAGTTATTTCTTAAACCGATATTCTCATAAATGGCTAGCGTTTCCCACCAAGCAGGCCTTGGAGTGCGGCTGGAATATCGGCAGGAAGAACAATGAATTTGGAGTTGTCAGAACTTGATAAGGTGGTTAGCGAGTTAATGTATTTTTCACCGAGTAAATAAAGTACAGGTAGTTCTTTTTCTCCAATCGCGTCGGTGACCAATGAAATCGAGTCTTTACTTGCCTGAGCCAAAATGACCTGACCTTCAGCAACTCGTCTGGAGGCTTCGAGCTCACCCTCCGCTTGCAGTATTGCGGCTTGTTTGTCTCCGTCAGCGCGAGTTACAGTAGCCCGGCGAGCGCGCTCTGCAGCGGCTTGCTCTTCCATTGCCGCCTGCATCGTATTCGATGGATTAATGTCCTGAATTTCCACTGTTTTTAGGGTGATCCCCCAGTCGGCTATGTCATTAGATATAGCGGCTTTAAGCTTAGCTTTAATGTGATCTCGAGAGGAGAGCGCATCATCTAGGGTCATCTCGCCGACAATTGAGCGCAACGAAGTCTGAACCAGGGTTTGAATTGCCACAATATAATCTTCTACGCCATACACCGCTTTTTCTGGGGACACGATATTTATGTAAGCAACTGCATTAGTGACAAGTACAGCATTGTCTTTGGTGATTACTTCCTGCGAGGGTATGTCTAGAACGATATCTTTAGTGGTGACTTTAAATGCTACCGCATCGATATAGGGGATGATGAAATTTAGCCCCGGGTTAAGTGATGAGTGATATTTGCCCAGCCGCTGCACTACCCATTTGCTGCCTTGGGGCACTTGGCGAACGCCTTGCGCTACAGTGATAAGCAAGAATGCCATAACTGCGATTGCTAGAATTAAGCCTGCTTCCATGATTGTGCTCCTGTTCTGGCGCTAAATGTCTGAGAATTGCTGAGAGTTACTTTAGGTATTACGTCTTTTTTACAATGAGCGCATTACCTGATAAATCGATAACGCTTACTCTGTCACCGATGGCCAAAGAATCTTCTGAAATGATGAGCCACTCGTCGTTTCCGAGCAACGGAGCTGGAAATCGGATTAATCCTTTGCTATCGCCATTGGGAGCATTAATTATTTGACCTATTTCTCCAACCAAGGCTTCTTTGGACAGGCCTGCTTTTGTTCTATCGTTAGATAAAGGCTTAAGATACTTGAACCAAGCTACAGCAAGACCAGTGGACAACATTCCCCAGGTCACCACTTGAAGAACAGCGCTGAGAGAAGGGATAAGAGCAACGAAAAGACCGGTTGCAACTGCTGCTGCGCCAAACCAAAAGATAAAAAACGACCCAATGAATATTTCGGTCAGCATTAATACTATGCCAGCAACTATCCAATGCCAGTATAGAAGCTCGAAGTCCATAGCCATCTCCCGTATCCGTGTTTAGACATTATTGAACTGTTTGCTTAGACTAGTAAACATAATACGGGGAAAAAAGTGTTTTTTTTCTCTGCTCTTTAGATCTTTAGCAAACTAGTTTGGGATTCATTCTATGACATGGGATACTAGGTGTTCTGGGATTGTCAGACTCTAAACAGGAATTACTTTGAAAGATGCAGAAAGTCAGTCGCTTCTTCGAATTGGCGATAATATCGACAGTAGGGCTCCAATATTCCATTTCTCACATGCCAATGGTTATGCGCCATTAACCTACTCACAGTTTTTGAACCCATTCCAGACTTCACACCAAGTGATAGCTAGCCAGCATAAGCCGCTTTGGCGTCCCGGGCTCGACCCTGAAGCTACTAAATCTTGGCTAAGTTTCAGTGATGATATTTTATTTTCGCTCGACTCAATTGATAAACCTGTCACCAGCGTTGGTCATTCTATGGGTTCTGCTGCAATTACTATGGCCGCGTCAGAGCAGCCGGCACTATTCAATCACCTTGTATTGATTGAGCCAGTTCTTGTTCCTACCAGTTATTACCTAATGTTAAGAATGTTTGGAAAGCATGTGGCGAATAGGGTTCCGCTTGTTTCTAGGACTCTAAATCGAGTCGATAGTTGGGATGGGCTTGACCATTGCTTTGCTCATTTCAGACCTAAAGGCGTGTTTAAAAAAATAAGTGATGAAGGCCTTTGGGATTATGTTAATCATGGCACATTTTCCGATGAGGAAGGGCGTTTACGCTTGGTTTACAGTAAGGAATGGGAGGCGCGCTGCTATTTGCTGGTTCACAACGTGTGGAATATGCTAGCTAAACTAAAAATGCCTGTGCTGGTCATTCGCGCAGGAGACTCCAACACGTTCACTGCAGCATCAATGCTTAAATTGAAAAAATTGGCACCGCAACATAGCTATTTAGAGATTCCAGGGGCAGGGCACTTGCTTCCCTTTGAGCAACCTCAGCGATTGGCGCAGGAGATATCTGCTTGGCTTGCGGGACAGCCTTAAATGGCAGCAATCTCATTATCTTTGTTTTAATACACAGTTGACATTATTCATTAATGGCTATTATTTTAGGTCGGTAAAGTGAGCCCAAAATGCCCCCAAAGAGATCTTTATAGATCGCTTCTATCTCTTCTTCGGAAATACTGCCACCGTGTATTAGCATTTCAAGTCGCTCACCTGGCTCTTTAACAAGGTAACCTGAAGAACTAAAACCATTATTTAAATAGAATGCTTTTCTTTTTACGCGTTGTGAATAGTTTTGTTGTTGTGCTTGAAGTTCTTCAATATTTAATACGACTCTGTTTTCATGCTTCTCTTTCAATGTGTCTAATACCTTACTCCCATAACCAGACGAACGCTGAACCTCTGCTATTGCGAAGAAATGAACAAAGACAATATCTTTATACTCGGTAAGATAGATTAAACCAATCCAGTTATTATTTTCATAAAGAACGCTAAATCCGTCCTTCCCTTTTCTCAGTATGAAGCGAAGTAGCCACGAAGGAACACGCCGCACTGTCGTGAAAGCTTCTTTATAAAGCTCAATAACATTTGTATAGTTAATGTCATATTTAGAGAGGGGGCTGAATTTTATGCTCATAGTATTACTCATATCCTTTGAATCTATTGATTTGCAGTCAGGGCTTTTGGATCTTAGCCATATATGCTTTTAAATGGTGTGAATTGTTTTATAGCCATATGAATATATTGATATAAATTTCAAACTTGTGATGGGGCTAAGGACAAAGGCGCGATGAGTTCTAAATTTCATGTAAACAGGTTAATTTGAAGGCGTTCAAACAAGCAAGAAGAATTAAACGACCGAGGGCTGATCTCAAGTGTCAGTTACTAGACAAGGGCTGGCGCATAAAAAATTTCGTCTTAGCGTCACTAATTATCGTGTCTACCCCGACTTTCCTTTGACTATTCAGGAGGATGATAGAGGTAATATCGTCGGTCAGGGTGATATTAACGGGGGTGGCAGCCACATCTATTTGGAGACGACTAACAGCGACATTAATATTTTAAGTGTTAAGTAATTTGAACTGACTATCATTTCAGCCTAACGGTAAATCTAAAACCCGGCAGTGTTAGCGCACTACCGGGTTTTTATGGGGGTAATTTGAGGATTTTTGAGACAATTTAAGCGAGCTCTAAAGCCGGGTTTAAACTAAGTTTCTCGTAATTAGATGATCAGGAATTTGATCGGCTATTTTTTCATGAAGCTTAGGCAACTTAGACCAATGAATCCCCTGCTTATAGTGGTGTGCAGTGTGGTAACCCAGATTGCCGGTAAGCCGATTATACCAAGGGTTTAAGTTGTTGTACGACGCCTCAAAATGGCTTTCTGTATCCAGCCCCGCATGATGGTCATGAGTCGCCCAAGCGGTCATGAACAAGCCCATTACCATTGGCAATACAAAGACTAACAAACCGGGTATCGGATTATAAGCGACTAAAAGCGCAACTATTGAGAAAGTAATTGCGGAAAAAATAACAAATGTGCGTTGCTCTTTAGGATATTTATTACCCACCAGATAGCCTCGATAATAAGCTGTTGCAGTTACATTCAGGCTGTATTCCAACTCTCCCATGCGTTGACCGCTCTTTCGCTTCCACCGACTTTCATCTTTGGTTTGGTCAAGGTAATTCATGTGATGCCCGTACACATGGTGAAGCACCCAGAGATTAGTGGTAACTCCTGTGTGCAAAGCATAGAAAAACTCCAGTATTCGATTGGGAATAGTAGTCTTGAAAGTTGGCGTATGTTGATGATGATGATTCCAAGCGCATACCTGAGATTTAGGAATAATAAGCACATAAAAATAGAGTCCTAAAACATAAGGGTTCTCTACTAGAAAATACATAAGAAAATCAACGGCACTAAATGCCAAGATTAGAAGGACCGGGATTCGGTCGGCTGAATTTTTAAACACGATAAAAGGCTACTGCTTAAGAGTCTGCGGTGGAATTGCACAAGAGATTAGCACAATAAAGTGATGCGAGTCATCGGCGGTTCATCTCATCATAGACAGCATGTAACCTTATTCGTACGGCAAAACGTCGATTGGGTCCAAATTGGCAGCTTTAGCAGCTGGCAGGATGCCGAAAACACGCCAACAAAACCTGAAAACCTTAGGGAAAGAGTAATTGACCAGAAAGGAAAACTAGCTTGGGGGAAACCGGGAATACTTCCAAATATGGGTGTGCCGAGGCCATAACCCCGCGCAAGCCCAATAAGTCCGCCCAAAAGTGATAAAAGAAGTGCTTCTATTAAAAATTGCAGCAAAATATGGTGGCGCTTTGCCTCAATTGCCTTACAGATTCCGATCTCTCGGGTGCGCTCAGTAACCGAAATCAGCATGATATTCATTATGCCAATGCCGCCAACGAGTAAAGAAATGCTGACAATACCTCCGATAACAATGGTGACCATATTGATCACAGTGTCAAAAGTTTCCATCAACTGCTATGAGGTCTGGATAGCAAAATCATTATCTTCATTGCCTTTCAAATTGTGAGCGTCTCTGAGTATCGTTGTTAATTGCTGAATGACATCGTCGATGTTAGCTCCTTCAATCAGGCTCAGTCATACTTCTGTCATCTTCTCATGATTTGGCATAGATGTGTTTACGCAAATATCCACCATCAAATAAGCGGTTAAGACATAGTTTAACCGCTATTTATTTTGCTAAATTACTTCCTATTCAACCGCTCGTTCTACAGCACGAAGATACGCAGGTCGGGCAAGGTTTCTTTCTATATAGGCGTTTAGAGTTGGGTAAGGGGCCAGAAGGCCGAGTCGCTTTGCCATAGAGACAACATAGCTGATACCGAAATCAGCGGCACTAAACTTGTCGCCTAGAATAAATTCGTTGTCGGCTAGTTGATTGGCAATATGTTCCAAGTGTAGCTTAATTTCTTTTTCACTGTAGGGGGTGAGAGCGATGTGTTCTTGGGCCGAGCGGGCAAGTATCATTCTAACTAGCAGAGGAAGAAAAACAGAGCCTTCAGGGTAGTGTAGCCACTGCGTAAACTTGGTCCAGCTAACTAGGTCAGATGGCGGTGGTGACAGTGTGTTGGTCGGGTCAAATTTTTGTAGTAAATACGAAGTGATGGCGCCTGATTCTGATAGCATTATTTCACCGTCTTCGATCACTGGTGATTTCCCTAATGGATGAACTGCTTTTAAATCGTCCTGTGCCTTAAACGTTGCTGGGTCGCGGTGGTAGACTTTTAAATCGTATGGAACGCCGAACTCTTCTAATTGCCATACAGTAAAAATAGAGCGACCAATGCGTAGGTGATGAAGTAAAATCATTATGTAACCTTGTCTATGGGTTTTAGTTAATCGAGTGCACATTAAGTTTTAGTGTACTTGCTAAGGCTATCCCTCGAAAGTGAAAACCTTTCTCAGAAGCAAACTAAATGTTATCACCGCAAACTATTAGCTACGAAACCCTTTTTAAGAAGGCTTGGCCCATCATATTGGCCAATGCCTCAGTTCCTCTGTTGGGGTTAGTGGATACTACAGTTATAGGGAATATTGGCACAGCTCAGGATTTGGGCGGGATTGCTTTTGGGGCGCTAATTTTTTCCTTCGTTTATTGGGGATTTGGATTCCTGCGTATGGGCACCACTGGATTTGCTGCTCAGGCAGATGGAGCTGGAGATCAAGAAGAGGTGAGAGCTGTTTTGGGGAGGTCTTTATTGCTGGCTATAGGCCTTGGACTGTTCTTAATGCTGCTGCAGTGGCCAATAAAGCAAGTTGCATTTTCCATGTTGAGTGGAAGTGAATCGGTTGAAAAAGTAGCACAGAGTTATTTCTCAATCCGCATATGGGGGGCTCCAGCCACTTTGTGCACATTTGCCCTAATGGGCTTGCTCATAGGTCTCGGAAACAGCGGGCAGCTGCTAATCATACAATTATTTCTCAATGGCCTGAATATAATGTTAGATATTTGGTTCGCGGGATTTCTCGAATGGGGAGCGCAAGGGATAGCTCTTGGTACCGTGATTGCTGAATGGGCAACGGTTGTCTTTGCCAGCATGCTTATTTTCAGAGAGCTGGAGAGACGAAAAATTTGTGAAACTGCATTTTTTCCGATTAAGAAATTGCGCGACCGCGGATCTTTTGTAAAACTTCTTTCTGCAAACGCAGATATTATGATTCGCACTTTAATTTTGGTTTTTTCTTTTGCTTATTTCGTTAATCGAAGTGCGAGCTTCGGTGATGTCAGTTTGGCGGCAAATCATATTCTTTTACAGTTAATTTCCTTTGCCGCTTTTTTTCTTGACGGCTATGCGTTTGTGGTGGAATCTTTAGTCGGTTCCGCTATAGGCTCTAAACAGAATAAGATGTTTGACAGTGCCGTAAAAAAATCAACTATCTTGGCTGCTTGCACAGCGCTAATACTGGCGGTTGCGCTCTGGGTTTTCGGTGGTTTTATCATTGCAAGGCTAACGGATATCTCCGCGGTAAGGTTTGAAGCTGCCCAATTTCTGCCGTTGGCGAGCGCTTATATTTTTCTATCTTTTGCAGCATTTCAATTGGATGGAATTTTTATTGGAGCCTCATTCACGCGAGAAATGCGTCATGCTGCCATGCTATCAATAATTGTTTTTCTAGTGGCTTGTCAATTACTGATCGAACCCTTT
>Ga0302130_1000099_pt1 | contig 69534 bp, 73 predicted proteins | sample CB9_surface_MG_FD_203117 | JGI IMG/M metagenome (GOLD analysis project Ga0302130, IMG submission 203117) | Marine microbial communities from Western Arctic Ocean, Canada - CB9_surface | ecosystem: Environmental > Aquatic > Marine > Oceanic | place: Canada: Western Arctic Ocean | collected... | reverse complement strand
CGCCGTCACCGCCGCCACTTCCGTCACCGCCGCCGTCACCGCCGTCGCCGCCGCCGCCTTTCGATCCGTTCCCAGATATCAAGTGCGCGTATAAGTCGTGGAACGAAGCCTCGAACTTGTGCTCGCAGGGCGTGCACATCTCGCAACTGAAGAACGTGGATTTGAGCCACGGCGTGTGGGCGTGGGCAGACGCGAGTACTGGGACACCGATGGTTCCCATCGAGCAAGGTTTCAGCACCTCCAACGGCGGGATACTATCCGCCAGCGTCGGGTTGTCGGTCGCGGACGTTGGCGCGTTCTGCGCCGGGAACGGGGAGTGCCGAGCGTCCGCGACGCGCGTTCCAGATTGGGGAGAACCGAAAATCCTGGACCCTCCCGAGCATTCAAGATCGTACTCCAGCGTGTGGGGCAACGATACCCTGGGCCATGTACACGCGCGCAGCACGCTCGACTCCCAACAAGGGTGGTCGGCAGGCCAAAACCACGCGGGGCAGTGGATGACAATCGACGCCGGCTTTGAGACTGAAATCCACGGCGTGGTCCTCCAGTCTCGCTTAAACAGCTGGCAGATGATTACGAAGTTCAAGTTGCTGACGAGCGTGGACGGCCACCACTTCACGTACGTGGAGAACGGGCGCGATTTCGCCGGTAACAATCACTACAACGTCAAAAACACGGTCCGGATCGCCCCTGTCAAAGCGCGCTACGTGCGCATCGAGGTGCTGGGCTGGCGCGAGCACATCTCCGCGCGAGCGGCGCTTATGGTAGTGCCGCCGCCAATCCTGAACCCTCCCGAGGCTTCGCGCACGTACTCCAGCGTGTGGGAAAACAATGCCATTGGAGATGGCCACGCGCGCAGCATGCTCGACTCCGCGCAGGCGTGGTCTTCAGCGCACAACCACGCGGGGCAGTGGATGCAGATTGATGCTGGTTACAAGGCTGTCATCGCTGGCGTGGTGATCCAGTCTCGCAAACACAGCTGGCAGATGATCACGAAGTTCACGGTGCACACGAGTGTGGACTGCCACCACTTTTATCCACTGGAGGGCAGGCGCCAATTCGCGGGTAACCAATGGCCCGACCAGTCGCTGATGGTGGGGTTCGCCAATCCAATAGAAGCGCGCTGTGTCCGGATCGAGGTGCTGGGCTGGCGCGATCACATCTCCGCGCAAGCGGCGTTACTTTTAGACAACGCCGTGCTGAAAACCACGGAGTGCATGTCGCCGTGCTTCGTACGCGACGACAGCTGGCGTGTCGCGTTTAACCGAGAGAAAGCGCCGTTTCCGTTCAACCCGGACGCCATCCCGGTTGCGGCCGCGTGAATTCGGTTTTTTGAAACGAATTTACCAAGGTAAAAATCAAGAAGGTAGTATTTAATACACGCGTGCTGCCTGTCCTCTACTGACAAAGGCGTTCGGATCTCGTCTACCCCATCCTCCGCTGGTACTGGAAGAAAAAAAACATACTCAACTCTACTCACGTGCTTCCGAATTCGCTCAGCCACTCCAGGTGCCTCTCCACGTCTTCCTTGCTTACGCTCGGTGATATCCTCCTCAGGGCTTCCTGCATGTCGTCCATGGTGATTGGCGCGGCGACCTCTTCCTTTTTCATGGCGCGGATTTCCTCCGGCCTTTTCCCCACGATTTTCCGCCGCATGCCGTTCATCGCCGCGTCCCGGCACACGTTCGTGATGTCGTCCCCCGAGTACCCGTCCATTCTTTGCGCCAGGTTTTCCACGTCCACATCGAGTGAAACTTCCACGTTCCGGACGTTGATGTGCACAAGCGCCGCGCGCGCGTCGGCGTCGGGAAGGGGAATGTAGATTCGTTTCTCAAGACGCCGCCGAAGCGCTTCGTCGATGTCCCACGGGAAGTTCGTCGCCGCCAGGACCATTACTTTTTTTGACGTCTTCTCGTCGCCGTTTTCGCCACTCTCGTCCTCATCACCACCACAGCACCCGTCGATCTGCACCAGGAACTCGGATTTCACCCGACGCGACGCTTCGTGCTCACCCGACGCCCCCCGCGACGTGCACAGCGAGTCGATTTCGTCGATGAAAATCGTGCTCGGCGCGTGGTTTCTGCGAATGTAAAAGAAAAGGGTCAGTCGCTACGTCTCGAGTACGGGTGTACTGTATGGGCGGCGATTTATAAAGTATGTAGCAGTTGCCAGTACTGGTAAAGTTATCAGTAGTGCACTCAGTAAACAGTCACGTAGGGGCATCGAACCGTGTGTCCGGATTTGATAAACGCAACGCGTACCTGGCCAAGTCAAACAGAATGCGAACCATTCTTTCGGATTCCCCGCGGTACTTGCTCGCCAGGGTTGACGACGAGATGTTAAAGAACGTGGTGCCGCACTCCGTGGCGACGGCTTTGGCGAGCATGGTTTTCCCGGTTCCCGGTGGGCCGAACATCAACACCCCTTTCCACGGCCGCCGGATGCCTTGGAAGTACTCGGGCATCCAAAGCGGAAGCACCACGGCTTCTTCCAACACCCGCTTCGCGTCGCGTAACCCGGCGATGTCGTCCCACCGGATGGAAGGCGACCGGTCCAGGATCTCCCTTTCCAGACCCTCCGCCAGCTCAGAATCCACCCCGAAGTGCGTGGTGTGGCCGGCCGCCGACCGCGCGGAGTGAATCGCACCAAGAGCGCCGCCGCCGCCGGCGTTTCGGTGAAAATTACTTTTCGAGTTCACGTGCCCGGTTGTTTTGCGGCCCTCGGGTCGGTCGGCGCCGGCATGGCCGGAACTTCCGGAATGTTTGCCCATACCCCCCCCCCGCGCCTCGCCTCCCGCGCGTCGATCACCCCCGCCTCGAGAAGAGGTACTACCGGCACCAGACCCATCGCCGTTCCGGCCGGGGACACCCGAAGCCCGGTCCCGGTCCTCCGCGTTGCGCCGCGCCCAGTTCGGTAACTCGGGTTTCTTGCCGAGGTGGTTTTTGTGCACCGAAAAGTTTCCATTTCCGTTTCCGTCGCCAAACCCGTCCCTCGGCGTCAACGCGCGCCACACGTCCGGGTCGTCCGTGGATTTGCGAGCGTCGTGGTTAGCACTGTTGTTGTTGTTGCCTCCGTTGCCGTTGCCCCACAGCAAATCAGCCGCCGCGGCGGCAGTGCCGGAAACGCGTTCTTTTTCCCGGGCAGTGTCTCCGCCTCCGCGCGGCGCGTCGAAGTCTAGTTTGTTCCCTCCTCCACCTCCGCCGAAACCCAAGGAAACGCTCGCGTTTTTTCCCGCGGCGGTCGCGGTCGCGGCGGCGGCCCTCGCGCGTTCCGCCGCCGCGTCGCTTCCAGGCCTGGTCGAGAAGATTGACCGCTCCAGCGTTAGCGCGGACACGAAACGGAGCTCGTCCGCGAGCGTAGCGCGCACGCGGTGCCACTTGCCCTGTGGACCGGAGATAATACGGGAGGCGAGGGGATGCGACACGGGTGAGACAATTACGTACGGGGGGTGCAGTACCCTGTGCAAGAGCAGCGAGATTTGGACAGTAGAGTAGTGTTTTGATCCCAACACTAAAAAGGTGGGTGGTTGGGTTCGAAAACGAAAAAGCATCGTCCGCGGGAAGCGCGTGTTCCCGGGCGTACCTTACGGTACGGATCAGTTGTGTCTTCGTCTCGGTCCACGGCGTCGACGTGTCTGCGTCCGGGGTGCGATGGGGGGTCAGTGGGGGGGGGGGAGCACGGCGACGTGGCGGACACGACAATGGGAAGCGAGGTAAATCTGAAATCGCAAATCGTCCATCCGAATCAAGGGTGCCAACGGCCGGCGCGCGTGCGCGTGTGCCTCTGCGCCCCAAACATACCTGGACACTTGCGACAAAACGCCTTGGTAGTACACGCGCGAAGTGTCGTAGTCACCAAGCACGGCGAACTCGCGCGCCAGCCGAAGCTGGTCGCCAGCCGCGCGCAGGCCCACCAGCGTCATGTGGGCGCACCGCGAAGTGCGGTTGACTTTTTTGCTGCCGCCTCCGTGGAGTGCAGTCGTCGTCGAATAATAAAATTTCACTGCGTTATTACACATTGCACGCCGCTCTCTCCAACGACCCCCGACGGTCTTTATTCCCTTTTTTTCGCCACCTTCCGAAACGCGTCCACCGCGTACCTCCCCCCCCCCGTGTTTCGGAGCAGGAGAAGCCCCCCGGTAATCGCCATGTCGCTCACGAAGCGCGTCCTCTCCGCAGCCGGGTCGGACGATATTTTCGCGCTCGCCAACGCAAAACGCCAAAACGCGCCCGCGAACGTCACCGCCGCCGCGGCCCGGCACGCCACCGGGGTTTCGTACCCAAGCGCCAGGGGTAGGGCGATGCACAGGTTGGGCAACACGGACAGCAACATACGCGAGTGACTCGTTTGCGTTTCCTCTTGACTGATCAGGCGTGTCACCGCCGCGTACGCGAAAGACGCCGCGACCGAAACGCGAAGCACGAGAAACGCGAGACTGCGAATCGCGCCGGTTTCCTTCGCCTGCGTTGCGAGTGCGCCAGCATCCTTTTTGCACGTGCGTCCTTTAAACGGGCTGCTGCGTGTGGTTTCCTCGCCGCACATGAATGGGTATTCCCGGAAACCGGAAACATCGTGCACGTCTTCGTCGTCGGAAATCGAAATCGCGCCCCGCGAGTTCCGCCGGCGCACCGCGAGTTTCGTTTCTTCGCGTTGTCGTACGCGCGCCAACAACACCCCGGTACACGCGACGCAGGCGAGTTTCTTGAGCATCGACTCGAGGAGGTTTTGTGAACCGAACGATGAAAGGGTTTCTGACGAGAAACACAGACGCCCGAAACCAAAGGTCTGCGTGGCCAACAGAAACGCCAAACAGTTCTGGGTTTTCACGGAGCGCAGCGCGAGCGCGGCGGCGACGTTTGTTACAAGCGCGGGGAGCGGGAACGACTCGGAGCTGGCACGATTACAAAGAAAGTGTCAGCCTTGTGTATCGCGCGGTGTGGACAAACAGTCACGGCATCCGGGAACCCGTCTCTTCTGGTACGAGCATGGCAATCGCGTAGGCGGTGCGTGGGGATTGGGAAAGCCCCGCACCTTGTGACTTGCGAAAAGAACCAGGTATCGTACGCCAGCGCGCTGGCGTGGAGGGGGTCCGACAACACGAAGAACGCGGCTGCCGAAAGCAGGGTCTGTGACCCGTCGAGTAGCGTCGCCGCGGTGTGCACACACGAGATCGCGGCTTTGAAATCCACCGCCGCGAGACTCTCCAGGAACAACACCGTGACCTGCGAACAGAACGACCACTTTTGTTCAACCGCGCGCGCGTTTTTGGCGAAACGCGCGCGCGCCGCGTGGAGCGCTTCCCGGTGAAACGCACCCAGAAACCCGCCGCCGCCGCTCATCGCGTACTCCACCCCGCCAGCCCCGGCGCGGTTTTGCACGTTTCGAAGAGTGGTAACCCCAAACAGCCCTAAACTGGTGACGCACGCGCACGCCGCGACGGCGACCATCCCGCGGTCGTGTCGACGAAACGGCTCCGGTTTCGATTTTCCACAACCGCCCTCCCCCCGCGTTTCCTCCGTCTCGAAGAGTAAGTCACTCTTCGACGCTGCTTTTTGCGAACCACCCGTACCCAGCCCCGGTGTTCCGTTAGCCCTGCCTCGGAGACTCCACCTCGCACCCGAAACTCGCTGCTCGCGGTCCGCCGCCCCGTAATCGTCCTCCGCGACCGCCGCGCCGGCGGACGGTTTCGGGGACCGACCCCGAAACCAGCCATCCCCAACGCCATCCCCAGTGTCTCCCTCGCTGCCGGCCTCCCGTTTCGCGCGCTTCGTGGACCCCCGCAGCGCCCCCCCAAGCCCCCCGCCACTGAACTTCACGTCCCCCGGTTTTAGTAGGTTGCGTATCCAGTTGTTTACACGCCCGGTACCTTCTTCCACGGACGTGTGGTCCCCGGGGAGGACCGCATCACGCGGATCGGTCCATGTCGACACCCCCGATTCCTTGTCGAAGTAATACGCGCGTCCGGAATCAAGATGCAGGTGCACCTGCCACTCCTTGCCGAGTTCGGTTCGGAACCTGCTTTGGAAGGTCGGGGGCTTGGCGGCGCGTGGGACCCCGGAAACAGCGCGTGTGAAACACAGCAACACGGAAAACACCAGCGCCGCCGAGGCGAGGCGCGGCGAGCGCATCGCGCGAAACAATGTGCGTCCTCCCAAAGCGGCACCCTTCTGGGCTGCATCGAGACCGTCCAGGTTTTGGCTCGTGATCGGGGGTTGTGTTCGGTGAAACATCCTTGCTGACCGGTTTGTTGTTCGTTTTATTTTGGGTCACGGTGTCCGGTCACCGGCGTTTCGGTTTGAAAAGGCGGCGTGATTCGACGTGCTTCGAAATCTGTGGCTGGTGCGCTTTTCAGGCGGTTTCGCGGTCGCGCTTCGTTGTTGCCTGCGGCGGTGTTCGTTTTAAGACACCGATGATGACGCGGTCGTTTCACTGCGACTCGCGCGCCCGTTCCGGTCACGCACCAGGCACGAAGGGTTGTGATCGTCCCGTGTTTCAGTCGCCTTCACGGTCCACGCGTCTGCACCACACGCGCGTCTCAACTCGTCCCGGCCAACTCGTCCGTCGCGGTTCGTCCAGCGCCGTCCATTGTTGGCGTTTTCCGCGCATTCATTCGCAGTCGTCGTCGCCGCGGCTTACCCCCGCCGCCGTACACGCCGGTCACGCGCGCGCTCGCGCTTTCGGTGTCTTGAAATGGCAAGAGAAACGACAAACGACGGCAAGAACTCGTCCGTGTGGAGCGTCGAGGAGGACGCGGAACTGGCGCGGTTACAGGTACGTGTTTGTTGCCGCCGCGTTACCCCTGTTTTTTCGCTGCAGTTGTTAGATGCGGAATGGTGGCAACCTTGCCGGGCGACCTTGCAGCGCGAATGGACGGTTATTTACCCCTCGCTGACCCCCGTAACCCTGCCCAAACCCTGAAACAGGAAATCTGCGGCAACCGCTGGGCCCTGGTTGCCGCGGAGCTCCCGGGGAAAACCGGCCAGCAGTGCGCGCAGCGGTGGCGGCACAAGGTCAACCCATCCATCAAAAAAGAAAAGTGGACCCCCGAAGAAGACGCGCAGGTACGACCAATGAAACCGCGCCTCACCGCCCCCGGCCGGACCACGGGACGCCGCACGTCGCGTGGACTTCCGTTTCCCAAACGTGTGTTCTTCACGACGACTACGCGAACACGCCCCTCGCGGACGGTCCACCGCCTCGACCACGCGAGCGCCCTCACCGCGCGCCGCCCACGCCACGCAATCACCGCCGCGAACGTGAACCAACAACGAAACACGTGACGTGGCGGAAACACGTGAATTTCTCCGGTCCACACGTGTCGTCGTTGAAAGGCGCCGCCGGTTGAAACACGTTTGGCGCGCCTTTCAGAAGAGCCTGTTTTTTATGGTTTTTTGCAGCAGCATGATTTTTTCCATCGAGACGCTTCCATTTTTTCTCTCCCCCCCTCCAAAGACTCCTTCTGACCTTTCCTTCCCTTTCCCTTCCCTTCCCCTTCCCTTTCCATTCCATCCCCCCTCCCCTCCCCAAAACAGCTGGCGCACCTGTACCTCGCCCACGGCCAGCGCTGGGCCGAGATCGCGCGGCATTTAGAGGGCCGGACGGACCAGCAGTGCATGGGGCGGTGGCGCCGGCACTTGGACCCGAGCGTGAAGAAGGACGCGTGGGCGGTTGGCGAGGACGAGACGTTGATGCGTCTGCACGACAGCCTCGGCCCGCGGTGGAGCAACATCAGCAAGATGCTTAATGGGCGGACGGCGCAGCAGTGCCGAGCGCGGTGGTTCCAGCTCAGCGCGGTGGAGGATGACGGCGCGCAATCGACGGAGGGGTCCGATTCCGAGACGGACGGCGCGACGGTGGTGGTGGTTACGACGCGCGACGACGACGTGTACAAACCGAGGGGAAAGTACGCGTCCGAAAACTTGTCCCCGTCCACGCCGTCCGTCACGGACGAACACGGCACGGTGACAATTTCTTTCGGAGCGAGTATGAAACCTGAAACGAGTCGGAAACGAAACGGGGTCGGGGCGGTGAGTGAAAAAGGCGCGTGGAACGTTGGGGTGAAGCGCGCGCGGAAAACGGTGACTAAGGACGCAGCCGGGGGGTCGGGGGACACGAACGAAAACTCGCCGGAAGATTTTTCAGGACACGGCCAGGGATCGGGGCTTGACATGCTCGCCATGCTGTACTCCGCGGCGGTGAGTTATGAACAAGCGATGGGGGCGGCGAGTGCGGGCGTACCGCTGGCGACGCATTCGGAGGAGTTAACCACGCATCAAACCAACGCGGCGCTAACCCACCCCGAGCTTCACGCGTGAGCGGCCGCGAAATACCACGACAAAATCAAATCAAACATTCTTTCGGCGGGTACCCCGACAGCTCGGGGGATCATATGCCTTGTACACATCAAGTAGTGACAATACTACGGCTCAAGTAGTGACAATTAGTGAGCATCAAGTGACAGACAATCAGTGACAAAACCTTTGGGGTAACTGATTAGGAGTATAAAGAGGCGGGTACTTATTCTTTTCGCCGGCGTTTTATTACAGCCGCGCCGGGCGACCAACTTAATAAACGAAACTTTAACAACACAAATCGTGGAAAGCTACTACCTACTTCTACGCGAACTTACTCGACGTCGTCGCAACACTACGCACTGGAGAGTAAAACGAGTACACTGTGGTTTGCCTTTTTCTTCAGGCGCGGCGCGGCGCAGCGCTTTCGCGCGCAGCCTCGCTCGCGCTCCAAAAAAAAAAGCGCAATCACGGCGTGCTTGTCTCCCTCTCGCGTCGTCATCGTCGCGCTCGTCTCGTCGCGCGGTTCCGTTCCCGCTTCCGCGGCGCAAACCGAAAGTCACGACGAAACAACTCAAAACTGAAAACACACACTCGCGGTGACGCCGTCGACCGTGTTTCACGATGAAACAAGTCGACGTGCATAAAGGAACCGGTTTTTATCAGGTCGAGCGCCGCAGGCTCCGTCACGGATAGCGCGCGTGTGTTTTTTTGTTTTTGTAAATCGAGTCGAGACTGTTTGCCTGTGACGCCCGCTCCGTTTTTCGATTTTTCCGTGTCGGGAAACGCGCCCTTGTCTGGCGCCGTTTCAAGTCCCGGTTGGAACCCCAAGCGCATCCGCATCGCCGTGTTCTCAGCACCCAAGCACTGCGTGGCGTAGGAAAGGTGCTGATTCGCCCGTTCCAGGTCCCGGACGCGTCGCTTCAGGGAAAATATTTCGTTTTTTTTGCGTTCGCGACTCGCCGCGGCGGAGAGCCGGTTGCGTTTCAAACGAACCGACTTGTCGTCGTCTGGAGATTTGTCATCGTCTTTGTATTTGTCATCGTCCGGAGATGTAGTATCACCGTCTTCAGTATCACCGTCTTCCCGAGGTCGTTTCAGTGTTTTATCTCCAGAAGAGTCACTCGAGAGTGGCGCGAAAAACGAGGTTTCGGCGGCGCGCTTCGTCAAATGCGCCTCTTCTCGGAAAACGTCCTGTAGGAAATCTCGAAACTCATCGTCTTCCGTCTCGAGGTCCGGAGTTTCATCCGGTGAGTTTGTTTCCGAAACGGGTTCCGACACGACATGCCGCGTGTCCGTGGACGTGTCCAGCCACGCGCAGATCCCGCCAAAATCCAGCTCGCGGTCGTCGAGGTCATGCACGAGGCTCGGGAACGGCACGTCGTCGCCAAAATCGGGACCCTCACGCTCGACCCCCGCCAGATTTCCAACCACGAATCCCCGGACAAGCGCGGGCTCGCGCTCGCACGCGGACGCGGTGGAGTGCGACATGGGGTTACGTGTCACGAGGTTGGGTGCTGTGCGACGCGAGTGGAACTCGTCACGCGCCGGCGGTGCGCGTGAGAGTGGCGAGAGGGGAAAAAAAATCGACACTTGGCGGAAAAAAGTAACGCGTGTTCCAGCCAATCACGACGCAGAACGGCAGTGCTCGGTTTGCGTTTTCTTTTGGCGGGTCCAAGAAACGGAAAGTGAACGTCTTTCAACGACCTCGGGTCATCCGCCGGTCGCAACGCCGGGCACGCGGTGCGGGCGGACCGGACGCGCGGTTCGGTCCCGGCGCGTTCTCCACACGCCTGGCAGTGGCGGCGTGGTCGTTGGCGGGACTCGGTTTTGCTGGGAGACCTGGAGACTTTCGTAGGCGGGGCGGGTGGTCCCGCGAAAGCGCGCCGGTGCCGCGTTCCAACGGTGCCGCTTTCGTACGCGATGACCGATGATGAGGACTCTCCTCCCGGTGTGGACGAATCAACCGCGCGCGGAGACCACGGCGCGTCAACGTCTGGTCATCATCTGGGGGATGTGACGGAAAGCGCGGCGTATCAGGTGCGTGCGCGCGTTACGGTTTGCCGGCACCACACACGCACCACTCATCTGGTGGCGCAAATCTCCACCAAGCCTCACAAGTCTCTCTCCAAATTCGGCACATCTTTCCCGGTAGTTGACCGTACCTAACTCCTCGACTAACTCCCCCTTACTTATCAGGCCATCGATGCCGGCGTGATTTCCGGCGCAATACACGCCTGGGTCGCGGAGATCGCGAAGGCGAAGTTCTTGGAGTTGCACGACGCGTTGGCGAAAAGCGCGAAACGCGTGGAGTCGTTGCGGGTACGACAATCGGAGACGGAGACGGAGTTGCGTAACGTGAAAGCGAAAGAAACGCCCGGCGAAGCGGCGGCTACGGGTGACCAGTCAACAGAAACCACCACGCAATGCGAGCTGACCGACCAGGAGGAGCAAATGATCGACCGGATGGTGGATGACGCGCGTCACGCTGAGGACGAAGCGGATGGCGCTGAGACGCGGTTGTTGAAGTTGGATACGCGGCTGTACGACCTCACCAAGCGCCGCGACGCCCTGCGCAAACAAAAGGTACGTATTGGGGCTTTCCCAAATCCGTCAACACACTGTTTTACCGAAGCTGGTGACTGTTGTCCATACATCGCGATATACTACAAGACTGACACTTTTCTGTTAAAAAACGAAAGAGGGAAGCCGAGGAGGAACACGAACAGGCCTTGGCGCCCATGCTTTCAAAACTTCGCGCGGAGACGATTGCGTTGCGGGACGGAGTTAAACGCGACACGGTTACGCTGGGGAACGCCCGCCAGGAAAGGCATGGGCTCGAAAACGCCCTGGACCAGGTTTTGGTTGAGTGCGAAGCCATCGATGACGAGTTACTCACGGAAACTGAAGTTTCGCGAAAACTGCAAGGCGTCCCGACGAAGCTGAAGGAGCGGTCCGCGGTGTTGGAAGACGCGGCGCGTGTTTTGCGTGCGCGGGATGTGTCGCTGCGCGCCAGGGTCGAGTCGTTATCGAAAGATATGGAAACGCAAGGTGGCGAAATCGATAAATTGACACAAACGCACTCGCTCTGTTCCGCGAACCTCGAAAAAACGCGTTTCGAAAACGAACAAAAGGAACGGTCCATCGACGAAAACGCCACACGCCTGGAACACGAAAGTTTTAAAGCGGACGCTTTGCTTGAAACCAGCGCGGTGGTGACGATTGATTTGGCGGGGGCTGAAAACGAGCGAGTCTCCGTTTTGAAAACTTTGAAGTTGGAATTGAGGCAGAAGGATTTGGTTTTGAAACGCACAAAGCGAGCGCAGTTGGCGAGTAACGCGATACGCGAAGAGACTAAACTTTTGAAAGAAACGGAGCGCGAGAAAACGCTGACGCTCACTTCGCTACGAAAAGAGTGCGAGGAACTGGAGGAAGAGATGACATCTCGAAAACGTTTGTTGGACGACGAGATGGACGTGTTTCTTTCCCGTGAAAGCACACAGCTGTCTGCGAAGAACCAGGTCCGAACCACCCGGGACGAAGTTACCGCGTTGACGCGGAAAGCAAAAAAGCGGAAGGATGACGCGGTGCGGCGCGCTTCGCTTCTGCGGGACGCGGAGCGCGCGGTTTCGGTTGCGGAGCGTGATCGAATAACCGTGCACACGGAGTTGAAACGGCAGAAAGAACTTGTGATGGTGCGCAAAAGTGGCAAGCGGGACGCTGAAAGGCGTTACGAAGACGTTACGAATCGTTTGGCGCAACAGCGGGATTTGAAACTTTTAGCCGAGGAACAAAGGGCGCGGCTTTGCGCGTTCGCGGCGAACTCCACAAACGCGGCGGCGGATTTGCGTGACCAGTTGCAGACGCTAGCGGGGGAGATTGTGGGGTTGCGAAAGGACGAGGAGGACAAGGAGTTTGATTTGGAAACGGCACGAAAAACACACCGAGACGCGGTGGTTGACGCGGCTGCAAAAAGACACGACTTGAATCGAAACCTCGAACACAAACGAGCCGTTTTGGAAAAGCGCGACCAAACTTCGTCCGAGCTATTGCGCGTTCAAAACCACGTGCGGAACGCGAAAAAGGCACTCGCTACGCTAAAAAAACAGGTCCTCGGTGTAACGACCGACCGGGACGTGATAGGCAACGCGCTGCTCGTTAGGGACGACGAGCTCGTTTCGCTTTACGAAAAGGCGGCGACGCAGGGAAAGGTTTTGGCGGCGGGCGAGATCGAGCTCGCCAAACGAACCGGCGAGGTCGGGACGCTGGAGCTCGCGTTGAGCGAGTGCGTACGGAAATCTTCCGTAGCGAACGCCACCGCGAGCGCGGTCCCCGCGCTTGATGAGCAGGTCACGTTGTTGCGCCGTGAGCTGGTCAACGAAAAGTGCAAGCTGGAGAGTTTGGAAACTCGGGCGGAGGACCCGAGCGACCCGCGCAGGTAAGTATTTCCCACCCACCACATTCCGCCGACTGATTGCCCATACACGACTGACACTTTTTATTTTACAATCAGGCGCCGCGACGTGGGCGGCGAGGTTTTGGACGAGCCTCAACTGCTTTTGACGAAACTTTTGCGGCTGGAAGCCGCAGTTGAGGATAAGGAAGTCAGTCTGAAAAGCAAGGAACTGGAGTTACAAACCGTCACAGAACTGTCCAATGCCACACGACTGACCGCCGCACGATCGAGAGACGAAACTTTGGAGTTAGCGCGTGCCGTGGTCGGCGCGCAGTCCGCGGCGCGGCGCAAACAACGAGAAACCGAAGCGCTCGCCGCCGAGCTCGCCATGTTCAAAGCCAGCGCGGTTGGTTTCGGTGAGATTTGTGAAAAGATTCAAAGCGCGCTGAGGGTCGCTACTGACAACACACAAAAAGGCCTGCCCCCGGATGAAGACGCAGCGCGGGATTGGATGCGGGTCGCGAGGTGGGACGCCGCGGCGCGCGAACGGCGGGAGAAAGAAAACGAGCGAGACGAAAACGGTGACGAAAACGAACCGTACCAAAACGAAAATGAAAACGCCTCTTCCCGGCCGAACGCGTATCTTCCGAACAACCTCCACCATGGTGGGGCATCGATACCTTTTGGGGAAAACGGCCCGTTCAAGCCGGGGAAATCGCGGGAGGCGCGGGGGCGATAGCACCGACGGGCGAGCGACGACGGCGACGCAGACGACTGAGGTTGTTTTAACAGAATCAAAAGTATTTCAAAAGTTCTGGCGATAGTCTCTTTGTGTCCATCACTTTGCACACTGCGTATCATGAATGATGTAGTATACAGCGGACACTGCGTATCATGAATGATGTGCACAGCGGACACTCTGTATCATGCATGATGTATATAGCAGCTCATCAGCGCGCAACACGTTCACTCCCAAAAAACATCGCGAAACCATCTCAAATACAATTTAGCTCGCCGCGATCCCAATCAGCACCAGCGCGATTCCCATTGCGAAGTACTTCGCCGCGGTGAAGAAGAAGCCGATCATGACCGCGAAGGTTTTCACCGCGGTGCCTCCGAGCCACACCGCGAAGAACCCGGCGATGAAGAAACCCAAGATGCCTTCGTTCGTAAGCTTGTCACCGCCGGGAAGCTTCTCCGTGCTGACGTTGAACACCGAGTCCGCGATGCGCGTGCTTTCCCCGGATGCGCGTGCGACGACGGAACGCCTGTGGCGCGAGGTCGCGGGCGAGACGGAGACGCACGTCAGCGCGGCTGCAGTCAGCGCACCGGTGAACACCGCGGGGCTGTGGTTCGCCGCGGCGTTTGAAGCGCGCGCGCGGAGCGCAACACGCACGGGCCCTGTGACCCGGCCCGTGGTACTGCAGTTCAAAGCCTGGCGCGAAACCGCGGTCCGCGAGGACGCGAGGGATCCAACGAAGGGCACGGCCATGTCGCGTATCGCGAGATGAAAACTAATTCAAGTTGTGGATCAAATCGAGCACAACCCCGACGCGAGGGAGCACGACTTCTCGGCGCCTTCGTGGCGCGGCGAATGAGATCCCGAAGGGTCGGCATCCCTTCTTATCCCAAAACACAAACGGTGAAATGGCAGCACTACGAGAACTTTTGTTAAAGCTGGTGCCTGTAGGGTCTTTGATGACCAGTCGTAGAGTAGTCACTGTTTCTCATGGAGAGTCAATATGCTGGTTCTCAGCATCACAAAAGAAAGTCGCTCGCGTCTCGCTCGTCTAGACAAATCACCACCCACCCCCACCTCCACCGCCGCCGTAGTTTCCACCGCCGCCGCCGCCGTAATTTCCACCGCCGCCGCCGTAGCTCCCACCGCCGCCGCCGTAGTTACCTCCACCGCCACCACCGCCGCCTCCGCCGCCACCGCCTGCGTTAGGGCAGTCCCTCGCCCAGTGGCCTGTTTGGTTGCACTTGAAGCACGGCGCGCCGGACGTGGCACCGCCGCCACCGCCACCGCCGCCGCCTTTCGGGCAATCGCGGCCCCAATGTCCGTCCTCACCGCACTTGTAGCATGCGCCCGACTTCGCGCCGCCGCCGCCCGACTTCGCGCCGCCGCCGCCGCCCGCCTGGTTCCACCCCCCAGCGGCTCCCCCTCCTGTGTCGCCGTCGAACCCGCCTCCCGCAGGTGCGCCGTACGCGGGGCCGGCGTTCGCGCCGTACGCGCCGCCGTTGCCGAAGCTCGCGCTCCTTGGCGCCGGCCTCGGTTCGTCCACCGTCTCGCCAACCGCGAGCTTTTTGATTTGCGCCAGCATCCGCTTACTCTCCGCGGCGTACGGCACCGGGTCTATTTTCGCGATGCTCACCTTCACCCGCGTTTCGTCGTTGTACGTGTCCTCTGCGACTTTGAACTTCATCATGAAGCACGCGAAGTTGGCGTCGAAAAGGGCTTGTTCGTACGCCTTGTAATCCGCGTCCCGCAGTTCCTTCAACCGGTTAGCGGGCATGCCCATCAACACGTCCCCGGCGTCCCCGAACGCGCTGACCCAGTGCTGGCCGGTGTGGTCCGCAACCGTGGCGTTGATGACGTACCGCCACTCGCAGTTCGCAACGACCTCCCCTTCGTGCCGCGCGCACGCCCACGCACCAGTCGCGTCGTCGTACCGGAGCTTCTTCTGACACATGCGCTCGCCGTTTTTAAGCGGGCACGCGGGGTAAAAAGGGCCCTCCTCGTTGACTTTCAGGTACGTCACGTGACACCGGCACTGCACCCAGAACGCGGGCGTGGCGCCGTGAGATGCGATTTCATCCTTCAAGTGCGCGAGCGTGACGCACCGGTCGCCGCGGCCGCCGCCGCCGCCGGAAAAGCTCTTCACCTCCGCCGTGGCGCCGCCTTCGTTGTCGTACCACATCCGCAGCTTCGCGCCTTCCGAAAGGTCGGGGTCGATGTCCACGTGCGACGAGTTCACGGTGCCGAGGTTCTTGCCCTGGAACTCGCCGACTCGGCCGTTTTTAAGCGCAAGCACCGGGTGCTGGCCGTTCGCCACGAGCGTCTCGAGCTTGCCACCGATATCCACGCTCGTAGGTGCCCACATGGTGAGCTCGATTGAGGCGCCGCTGTCGTCGCGGAGGAAAATACTTCTTTTAGAGGTCTCCCCCCCGTCGCGTTTCATGATTATGGCCAAGTCCCCCACGGAGTGCACCACCGCGACGACGTCCACCATGGCGCCCGCAACCACGGTTTCCAGGTCGCCGATTTTTTTGAACTGGTAGTTGATTTTTTTGATCTGCGAAACCGCTTTTGTGTCGTGACACTCCTCCACCAGCGACCCGTGGTCGAGGCGGATTTCAAACTCGTGGTTCGAATACTGCCGGTTCCGAACTTGCTGCAGCTGTGCCTTGGAGACGTCGTACACCTTGCCAGCAACGAACTGCTCCGCGTACAGCTCGGCGGTGTCCCCGAAACAAACCGCTTTGATCTCGCCGCCCTCCGCGTCGAGCAAATCCACGTTCAGAACCTTGCCGTCGCCCTTGGCGTTGTGGTACGTGCGCAGTGTGGGTTGGTTCGTCACCCTCGCCCGGATCGTCCACCGGTTCTGGTACGGGTTCAGGGTGCTTATCGGGGAGATGCGGTTCGGGGCTTCGTTCCTGGCCGTGGCGCCACCGCCACCGCCAGAAGAGGGCTTGCCGTAGGACGGCGCCGAGTCGGGAGGCTGGTGGCCGTACGCGTTCGGCGCGGGCTGGTTGTACCCGCCTCCTTGTTGTTGCTGTTGCTGGCCGTACCCGCCTCCTTGTTGTTGCTGTTGCTGGCCGTACCCGCCGCCGTGTTGCTGCTGCTGTTGACCTCCGCCGTACCCTCCCCCCGCGCCGTACGCCGGCGCCGCTTGCTGGCCGCCGCCGCCCATGTTGGGGTTGTTGGAGTTACCAATCGCGCTCGTTCCGTTGCCGTTGCCGTTGTTCGCCACGCTCTCCACGGAAACGGGCTGGCCTTTGACATCCGTGGCGCAGTACAGGGGCTCCATGTCGAGGATGATGATGATCCTGATGATGAAAAGGTGGAAAGAAAGGGTTAGGGTTGGTACGGCGAGGTCGTTTTTTTCTTCGCGCGACGCACCGGCTCGTGAAAATTTGGGGTGCCCGGATTGGGGGGGTCCGAAACGTTTGGGGTGCCAAGATTCGCGTTCGCGAGCGCCCCGGCTTTGGTGTGGGGCACACGTACTTCCGTCCGTTCACGTCGTTCTGGAAGTAGTCTTTCAAGCGAATCACGCTGAACTTCTTCACGCTGTCGTCCGCCACGAACTTGTTCAGCGTGCTGGTGAGCATGGCGGTGACGTAGTGCACGCCGTCGGAAAGCATGACGCGGTAGCGCTTCTCCGCGCCTTCGTTGTTGTTGTTCAGCGGGCGAAGGTCTGGGGTGGGGGAGGTATCAGGGGTGGGGGTCAGCGAATCTGGGAAAGGGACATTAATGAATTGGGAGGCGGGCGCGGGACGGTGGTTCGCGCACGAGGAATGTCACCACACGCGCGCCATCTCGGCGCAGCGACGCGCGCTTCGGGAAACAGAGAATTGAGTATCGCCAACACGCACCTGCGATCTGGAGCACGGGCTGTAACCCGACGTCTCCGTGGTACAGCTGCATGGTGGACCCGGTGGAGAGATCCATGTCCCCCATGGTGGTGACGATGTCGAGTGCGGAACGAGCGTCGTCTGTGGCGCGGCGTCCTGTCGAAGTGTTGCTAGACGAAGGAGATGCCAGCTGCAAACGTTTTTCAAACAGAGTGGCACGTGCTAAACCCCTGTGTCCCAACATGCAGGCACCTCGTTTTGCGGGACGGCACCTCACGCCCGCCACACCGCGCCGCGGCGTTGAGCGATGGCCTGTGTGACCACGGCTACATTCGCATCTCGTCTTCTGTATCGCGCCCAATCCTGTGCTCTGCGAAGAGTTTCCCACCAAAGTGTCGTATCACACGCCTCATTGATCGTCCACCGACGCGTCCCACACGCCACGTCGATTGTTTCAAGGGTCGCTTCTTCACCACGCGGACGCGCGTCGACGAGCGCCGCCTTCCGATTTTCCACCACTCGTTTGCCGTGGCGAGCTGGAAAGCATACTAACACAAAACGCGCGCGCTCAACGTTGATCCCCCACGCCGTGGAGCAGTCAGGAGCGACGGAAACGAGTTCCATCTGCACCGAGGCCGAATCACGACCTGACACGATGGACACGACGTTGCTTCATTCCCTGGACCGGTACGGCGGCGTTATTGTCGACCCGTTGTGTCTTGAAAAGTTTGACACCGCAGCAGAGGTGTTGTTCGTTGAAAAACTGACCCACTCGTTGACGACCTGGAAAGCAAACGGCATCCGGGGGGTGTGGCTTGAGATTCCGACAGGGAGCGCGCATCTGATCGGCCCCGCCGTGCAGCAATGCGGGTTCACGTTTCACCACGCCGAAAAGACGCACGTGATGGTGACGCATTGGCTCAGTGAAAATGAACTTAATGGCCTACCCCCGAACGCATCGCACCAGGTAGGCATTGGTGCTTTCGTGGTGAATGGGGACGGCAAGGTGTTGCTTGTCCAGGAAAAACGCGGGCCCGCCGCGAGCGCCAGCCGCCCTGACTTTTGGAAACTCCCAACCGGGCTGGTGGAACAGGGCGAGGACGTTCCGGGTACGTTTTCCCGTATCGTAAGACTGTTTGCCTGTCGTAACATGTACGGTGTACTGGTAACTGTTACTGAGTATGACCTCCTACCCGCACTCCCTTAGTACTCTTTTTTACAACACCTGCACCTCATTACCTCGTTACTGACCGTTCCCGCGTGCTTTTTAACTCCCCAGACGCGGCGGTGAGGGAGGTTTTCGAGGAGACCGGTGTCAAGTGTGAGTTTCACTCAATTTTAGGTATTCGGCACGGCCATAATGCTCCTTTCGGGAAGAGCGATATGTTCTTCCTGGTGTCGCTTCGCATCGCGGATGGCAAAACGCACCACGCCATCGCGGTGCAGGAATCGGAAATCGCGAAAGCGGAGTGGCGCGACCGAAACGACGCGTTCGAATCGCAGCACATCGCGAAAGGGTCGCACATGGACCACTTGTACGGTTTGTGTCGCATGCACCTTGGCGGTACGTACCGAGGCATGGGCCTCCAAAACCTCCCCGCGGGGTTCGGACGGGACGGCACGGTGGTGACGTACAGCAACGCGGATGCGGAGGGCGTGATGGCTTCTAATTTATAAATTTATTTCAGACCGTTCATTTGACCAGCGCAGCACTCAGTCTATCAATAACGCCTTGACGACTCCCGTGCTTTCTCATTGGACCCCGCGATGAGCACGCCGCGGGTGGCCCGTACCCCCGGGCCACCGCCGGTGGCGGTGCAGGCACTTTCGTTGCGTGCGCCTCCGGTTCCGGTGGATTCTGAGGAGTTTCCCGAGTCGGTACTTCGAGACGTGGCGCAGAACGAGAACACCACCAGATTCGTTTCCTCGTTCGTGTCCACGAGCGAGTGGGAACTGCAGGCTCGTCGGAGACGGGAACGCTCCAGGGCGGTGCAAGGTGCGACGCTTGTTACCATTCAGTTCCTGGCGGAGCAGTTCGGAAGCACCACGCACGCCCTGGCGTTGTTCACCGGACTCGCGGTGCGCGTTATTTGGCTGCGACGCGCGCGGCGACGACGAGGCCCGCTGGTCGCCGCGCTCGTGGCGTGGGCGTCTCACGCCTCGGTGTTACCCGAGGAAGCGAGAACGGTGGCACGCGCGCTGGTGTCACCCGCACCGTTCTCGAGGCTCGCGGGCTGGGGTTTGCTCTTCGCGGGCGCGGTGGCGCCGCACCGCGCGTTCGTCAAGGCGGGCAGCAAGATCGTGGTTCGTCTGGCGCGCATTCCCAAAATCCGACGAACGCTGCAGCGCAAGTGGCCGATCTGGGGCAAGCACCTGCTGCGCAACAAAATGCGCTTGGAGGTGAATTCGTACCGGCTCGCAATAAACGAAGCCTGGGAGGTGCTGGAAGGAACGCTTCCTTCCGAAACCCTCACCGCGATGCGGGCGGCGGAAAACACGCTGACGACGTACGGCCGGGCCGGGACGGATGAGATAAGATCGGACGAGACTGACCGCGACGCGAATGATGACCGGGTCTCCGACGACGAACGGAACTCGAACGAAACGGATTCCACGACTGGGGACGATGGGAGCGTTACCGGTACCGGGGGTGGGTCGGTGGATGCGCGTTTAAACGGCGGTGCGGTGGGATCGAGGCATGTCGCGAAAAGCAGCGGTGCCGGCTTTGGCGACTTTGACCGGCGACGCAGAAATAAAAGCGGCGGGCGAGGTTCTCCTCGTTCATCTCCTCGTTTGGAGCCGGTTTTCGAAAAGAGAAATTCCCTCCCTCGCGCGGTGGTGGCTTCCGTGGGTAACGGCCCGATCGGGTTCCTCGCTCGGTTCGGCGGAAACGTCGCGACCAGGGTAGGGCACGTGGGGAGGTCAGTAGCGCACGCCACTTTGGTGTGGACGCCGCACAGTGTTTTCGGCGTTTTGACCGGCAGGGAGTTCGGGGCGGAGCTGCGGTGTCCTTCGGTTGAGACGCAGGTTGCACTGGCGAAGGTGCTTGAGAAGGATCGAGGTCGTGGTGGTGGTAACTCGAGTTCGGCGAGTACGTCGAATGCGCACGGAATGTGCGCAGGTGTTCAGGCGCCTTTCACGGAAGCACAGAGATGCGCGTTTCTGCTTCAGTACGGCGGCGACCCTAAGAAAGCCGCGCGCGCGTTGGTTCGATCCGTGAAGTGGAGAGACGACACGGACTTTCTCACCAGGGCGCAGCTCAAGCAATTCGAGGACGTGGTTTTCGTGCACGGCGCGAGGGTGGCGTACACGGGGGGCGTGCACCTCGTGTTGCGCTTGTCCGAGGTGCATATTTCCCAATCACCACGTTCCGCCTCCCTGATCAAAGCCCCTCTTTGACTACACTCATGAAAAGGAAGTGCACTACATACATCACAAGTGCACTGTTTGTTCATACAAGTTACGAACATTACGAGAGACTGACCCTTTCGGCTTTTATCTCTCAGGTGCACCGAATAAGCAACGAGTTCGGGTACGACGCCGTAATCGGCGCGATTATTTCGCACGTCGAGATGCAGTGGGTGAAGCTTGGCATCGCTGGTAAGAGTAGCGACAACCCGGGCAGGCTAACCGGCCGCCTGGTGGCGCTGGTGGACTGCAGGGGCATCACCCCCGGGACGTTCCCCGCGTCCCTCGTGGCCGCGACGCTCGTGGCCCTGGATAGCAACTACCCCGAGCTCGCCGCGGAGGTCCACGTGGTGAACGTGTGGTGGCTGGTGAAGCGGTTCCTGACCACGTTGTTGGAAGCCACGTCGAAAAGCACACGCAACCGCGTCAGGATTTACCGCGGCGACGACACCGGGTTCGAAAAGCTTTTAATCCGGTTCGCGGGGCACAAGCTCCCGGCGTGTTTTCCGGGAGGCCGGTGTTCCTGTCGCCAGTGCCGGCGGTTGGCGAAAAACGACGTAAAGTTCGGCGCGCTTTCGTCGTCCGTGGAAGGCAGACCGGAGTTTGCGCACGGCGGGCTGCTAGGTCGGTACTACCGCTGGGACACCATGAGCACGTCCCAAAAGAGGCAGTACCTGCGGCACCTTTTTTTCTACTGTACGTATGTCACGGCTTTCCCAAATCCCGGCCTCCCTGTTTTGCCCATTGTCTGCCCGTAATTACTCACTCACATCACGAAAGACTGACACTTTCTTTTATTCTCGTAAGACGTCGGGTTGTTCACGTTTTGGCCGGTGCACATCTTCCGTTTAAACGCGCACCCGTTTCTGGTGAGTATCATTCGGTGTCGAACCGTGTTCCGCGAGTTCCTTGAGAAGCTCCGGGCCGGTGACCCGGTGTGCGTGTTCGTAACAGCCGTCGTGGGGGTAACCAGTCTGGCGTTTACGATGGCCAGTTTAGCGTGGTGGGCCGAGTTTGGCGCCGAGCTTTTGCTGCAAAGCGCCAGGTACGGCCGGACGGGGCTTTCCCAAATCCGTGACACTGTTTGCCCATACAAGACTCGCGACTGACCCTTTTCGTTCCCAATCGCAGGCATCCACCGAAAACCTGGGACGAGGCGTGGGAAATGCACGGGCTGTTTACGAAGTCCATTTCGAAATCGCTGGAGGGCAGCTTGGGTTTGGGGCAAGGCACACGGGGGGGGGGTGGGCCAGGGTTTCACCACGACCACACCACGATGGAGGACGGGGGATGGGTGTAGATTATTAGCTTTACTTGTGAAACGCCTCCAGTCAAAAATGAAAAACGTCCTACTCGCGAAGATTTCATCCGTACCATGGTACGAGCAAACAGTCAGGTAAATGTTGCTTTTGTGTAGAAACACTAGAAAAACCACATCCGTACCGTTGCCCTTCGTCACTCGCTTCCGGCGCCGCGCTCGCGCGTCACTGACTCGCGCGGTGTGGTCATGGCCGTCCGCGACGTCCCGATGTCCGGCACCCCGGACGACGACCTCCCAGCCGCCGAAACCGAGGTGGACCCTGAGACGTTCGCCAAACGCGTGATGGCGGTTGGCGAACAGAAAAAGTCGGGGTCCGTGGACCAGACCCACTACACCGCGAAGTCGGCGTGGTCCACGAAAGCGCGCGACGCGGAGATAGACGAGCAACTCGTTTCCGAGGGCTACGGGCGTGTGCGTGCGGATTTCGACGGGAACGTCATCTCAGCAACCGGTGCCGACGTACCACCGAAGCGTTCCAAAAAACAAGCCAAAGCTGATTCGAAGCAGACTGTTTTGGCGGATGCAAAGAGTGCAAAAAAATCCGCAGGACTCTGGTTTTCCGACCGGTTCGTGCGCAACGTCTCCATCCTGTGTGGCGCGTGCCTCGGCGCGGGCTGGGAGGTCGCGACGATGCCGGCGACCGTGACAAACTTCAACAAAGCGGTGTACGCGGCGACCGGGGTTTCGAAAATAGGCGGCGTCGCGCAGCACGTCGACTTCTACGCCGCCGCGCTGGACGTGCTTTCCGCGGTGGCGTACTTCGCCGCGAACGTGGGTGTCGCCTTGGGAAGCGCCGTAGTCGCGGTCAGGATGCTCACCGTCCTGACCGGGGCAGGCGAAAGCGCGTTGAACTTCGTGTGCATCCCGTTCACGTGGCGGTACGCCGTAAGGGGGGTTGACGCGACGACAAACGCGTTCAACGTCTTCCTTACCCGGTACCAGCGACTCTCCGCGTGCGTCTGCGTAACCGCGGCGGTGGTTGAGGTATTTGAAACCGCCGCGCCAGTTATCACGCGCGGGTTGTGTTTAGGCATGGCTTTTTCTTTCTTCGCAACCGAAATCATGCAGTTCGCGGGTGGTTTTGTGTGGGTGGCCGGTTTGCTAGCCGCCACCGCCGCGGTGCGGTTCGCGTTGCGCGTCGTACTAAACCTGGTGTCAAAAGTGTTCCCGCCGTTGGAAAAACTAAGGGACGCCATGCCTGTAGTGTCCTTGGTGCCTGGCTTGATGAAGGTTACGCACAAGCTCGGGACGGTCACGCACCGGCTCGGGGTAGGCGCGGGCAGGGCGATGGCGGCCACCAGAACCGCCGCCGCCGTGGCGGGGAAGGGCGCCGCCGCGAGGGTTTCGAAAAAGGTTTCAAAAAAAAGCCCCGGAGGCGCCGGACTCGTAAAGTCCCGACTGTTTACTCGATCAGAGTTGCCATCACGCACGGTGACCAGCGCCGGTGCCGCTGCTGCGGTGACTGGTGCCAAAATAGGCGCCCTCGTCGGCGCCGCGGCGGCGAAAACAACGGTGTATGGGTTCATTCACGGCGCCGAGGCGGGCGTTCAAGCCGGTCTCGCGTGCGGCGGCTTGGTCGTGAAAGGCACGAGCGCGGCGGGCGCGGCCGTGGTCGGCGCGCCCGCGTTCGTTTGGCGAAGCGCGGGGAAAATTAGGTCGTTCGTCAGGCTCGTGTCCGTACAACTCGAGGTGTGTTTGGACCCGGTGGCGCCGAAAACAAGACAAGCCGTGAGCAACGGGAAGTTTGGGAACTCGGCGGAGAAGGAGGAGCAGCGCGCGAGGCAGACGCAGAAACTCAAACTGTAATTTATTTTTAATTTTCGTGAGCCGAGACTTTTCTTCACGCGCTTCTTCAACGTCGTGATCTTTCATTTCACTTCGGCCCTTGCCCCTTGCCACGAGCCCCTTGATACGACGACGACCCCCCCCCCGGTTCGTACCCACCCATGGCTATTACCAACTTCGTGATGACCGCGGCGGCGGTGGCGGTGGTTGCGAGTTTGATGCGGCACGACGTGCGGAGTTCGACCTCCGTGTTACGAAGGAACATGAAGCAAATGCGGGTGTGGATGGAGGAAGCCGCGGCGGATGTCAAGCCTGGCGAGCAGACCAAGCTTCCCGGTGGGGACAAGAAACCCCCGGTAAAGGACCCGTCCGCGTAGATAGCACAAAGAACGAGAAGGGGCCGTAGCTTACGTTAGTTAGAAGGACAAAATGAACCCACGCCGGGAGGGGCATGAAGACGACGCGAGGGACGACGCGCTGTTCGCGCATCTTTCGGGAAAACGGCATCAGCCATCGTTTCCCTCGCACGACCAGAAACAACCGCACGCGACACGCCGCGACCTACGCAGAGTGGTGTTGGTGATGCTCACGTTAGCCTTACTAAGAGCGGTACACGTGTCCTACCGAAACGCGGACGCCACGACGAAAGCGCTGGCGCATTTGTACTACCAAGCGCCCGCCATCGCGCTCGCGGCGGTTTGGCTGTGGGGGGTGAATGTTTGGATTTGGAAATTGATGAAACTGAACCCGCACCCGCTCGTGGTGTGGCACCTCAGTGAAGTGAAAGCGCACCTCACGGACATGCAGGTGTTCGCAATATGTACTTGGTCTGGGGTTGGGTATCTAACCTCGTTAACCGCGTTTTTGCGGTTCGCGAACGGCGCCGCATCCGCGGGCGATTCGTTTGGAAACAATCAGGTTGCGTTGGAAACCACCAACCACAACCTTTGGAAAGCGCACCTAAGCGCTGCTTTTGTTTACGTAACCCCGCTTCTGGTGCTGCTGATGCCGGTTGCCACTGGGGTTTACCCACACACGTGCGGTTTCTTTAAACAAACAATGTGGAGATGTCTCACGAGCTGGCGAAACAAACCGGTGCGCTTTGGCGATTTTTTCCTCGCCGACGTTTTGTGTTCCCTCGCCAAGTCGGTGAGCGACCTGGAGCGCTCGACCTGCGCGCTGTTGGCGGGCCCGCACCTCATGTTTTCCCCAAAAAGAGACCCGAAGTTCGGGACATGCGGCTCGCACAGCTGGCACGTCCCGTTCATGCTCGCGCTGCCCTCGGTCGTGCGGCTCGCGCAGTGTTTAAGGCAGCGCGCGGACGGCGGGTTTCTGGTCGGGACGGATGTTTCGGGAAAAAGTGCGCTTGAAAAGCAAAAGGCGAAACAAACGGCCACGGCCAACGCGGCGAAGTACTTCTCCGTCTTCCCGGTGATTTTTTTGTCGCACTTGAAGTACGTTGTCAGTGTGTCTTGCTGGACTTCCCTTATACGGCCGCTGTGGATCACCTGCGCCGTTTGCAACACCGCCCTCAGCTTTTACTGGGACGTGGCGCACGACTGGGAGTTGGGGGTGTTTGGCGCTGTTTTTCAAGGCTTTTTTGGAACCTCCTCTGCGAAAAACTCGGAGAAAAACAAACCCTCCAACAGCCCCGCTTCGCCTGGTACAAAAATAGCCGGCCCACCCAGTCACCACAAAGCCGGCAACAAGTACCTGCGCCCCCGGTTACTGTACGGCCCGCCAATCGTGTACTACTGCGCAATCAGTCTGAACTTTTTACTAAGGTTGAGCTGGACGTACAAGCTCTCGTCGCACCTGCGGCACAACGCCGCGTCGGTGTTGACGTTTTCTGTTTTGGAAATTTCCCGGCGGTTCCTGTGGAGCCTTTTCAGGGTGGAAAAGGCGTACTTAGCACGGCAGCCTTTGTGGTTAGGCGGGCGGGCGTAGCGGTGTGGTGTAGTGTAACTCGAGTTACGTCGTACGAGGTAGTTACACGTCTTGCCTTGACCTGCATTTCTATCCTCGGAATCAAAAACGTCGATGCCTGTAATCGCCTTTTTATTGTTCCCACTTCCGAGACCTTTTCTGGTCGGCCGAATCACAACATGTGGATTGGCGCGGCCCGTCCAACCCTCGCCTTTCGCGCGTTCCCAGGTGTGCCAGAAAGTCATCCAACCCTCCAATTACGGATTTTCAAGACTGTTTCTCAAGTGACGAAAAATTTAAGCAATCGGAAAAAGATCCTTCGAAACCCCCGTCAGTTCCAGTCAGGAGGAGTTCAGCGGGCACCGCCCATCCATAGAGGCAGTCCAAGCGCGCGCACGACTCCGTTCGCCGCCCTCTCTTCACTCGTGTTCCCACTCCACGCCGCGTCATGTATTGCGACGCACTGGTCGCCCGCCATGGCGCGATCGCGCCTGCCACGAGTCGCGCGGCGAGGGCGAACGCGACACGCCGAGTCCCCGCAATCGCGCCAAGCAACCTTCACCGTCGCGCGGCTTTGTCGGGTGGGTTTTCCACCCCCCAAACCTCCAGGCTCGTGGCGGCTCGCAACACGGGGGGCGCGCGAGGCTCGTTCCGCACGCAGGCCTTGACCCCCCCCAAAACCCTCGCCGAGCTCGACCTGTGCGACGTCGAGATGCCCGAAGCGCACGCGAAAGTTTTCGCAATGGACATCAGCACGCCCACCGTGCTCACGTCGGACCTGGCGTCCGTGATGGACCCGCCCATGTGCAACCTCGCGCCTAAAAAGACGCACATCATATGCACGCTAGGTCCGTCGTCGCGCACGGTGGATGATTTGGAGAAACTGCTGTTGTCTGGGATGTCCGTCGCGAGGTTCAACTTTTCGCACGGCACGCACGAGTACCATCTCGAGATTTTGCAAAACCTGCGTACCGCGAGTGACAACACCGGAAAGATCTGCGCGGTGCTTCTCGATACGAAAGGCCCTGAGATTCGAACCGGCGCGCTTGTTGACGGCAACGCGATTGCGTTGAAACGAGGCAGCACGATTGAGTTGACGACTGATTACGGCGTTTTAGGCACGTCCGAGCGCGTGGCGATTTCGTACCAGCACCTGGCGCGGGTGCGTATTTCCCAATCACCATATTCCGCCTCCCTGAATGCCCATACGCGTACCAGAAGGGACTATTGCCCTGACTGTTTACTCGTACACATTACGAGAGACTGACGCTTTTTTTTTCATCGAGCCAGGACGTCAAGACGGGGGACCAGATTTTGATGAGCGACGGGAACGTGATGATGGAAGTGTTGAGCACGGACGTGGTGAACGGCACCGTGCAGTGCGAGTGCTTGAACGACGCCAAACTCGGCGAGCGGAAGAACTGCAACCTCCCTGGGGTGAAAGTTGATCTGCCCACGATGACTGAAAAAGATATCGAGGATATCGTCGGGTTTGGGGTGAAACACGACGTGGATTTCGTCGCCGCGAGTTTCGTGCGTAAGGCGAGCGACGTGGCGAAAATCAAAGACGTCCTATCAAAAGCGGGCGGCGGCAGCATAAAGGTCATTTCGAAGGTCGAAAACCACGAGGGTTTGGTGAACTACGACGCTATTCTCGCCGCGAGCGACGGCATCATGGTCGCCAGAGGCGACCTGGGGATGGAGATTCCCCTGGAAAGAATCTTCTGGGTGCAAAAGATGATGATCCGTAAGGCGAACTTGGTTGGGAAACCCGTGATCACGGCGACGCAGATGTTGGACTCGATGATCGCCGCGCCGAGGCCCACCAGGGCGGAAGCCACGGACGTCGCGAACGCGGTGCTGGACGGCACGGATTGCGTTATGTTGTCCGGGGAAACCGCGGCCGGGGCGTACCCGCGGGAGGCCGTGGAAATCATGGCGGGCATTTGCGAAGAAGCGGAGAAGTGCGTGGATAACTACGCGCTTTCGAAATCCATGTTGAACCTTACCCTGAACGGCGTGGGGAACGCGCCGCTCAGCACGATCGAGGCGCTGGCGTCCTCGACGGTGATGACCGCGGCGAAAACCAAAGCCGCGTGCATCGTGGTGTTGGCGGCGAAAGGCGAAGCCGCGCGGTACGTATTTCCCACTCACCACACACCGCCTCCCTGATTGCCCATACCAGACTGACACTTTCTTTTTCATCTCAGGATGGTGGCGAAGTACCGCCCGGCGGTGCCGATCGTGGTGGGTGTGGGTACGTATTTTATTTCCCAAATCCAACGACTGTTTGCCAATACAAGACTGACACTTTCTTTCATTTATCTCAGTCCCACGAAGCGAGCGCAAGTCCATCGGGTACGCGGAGACGGAACTCAGGGGGCACACCACGGCGCGGCAGCTCATGTTAACAAGAGGTTTAATACCCACGGTCATAACCCCGGAAGGAGGCGTGGAGAAGCACGAAAACGCGTTCGACGACGTCAACAACCCGGCGAGCGAGAGCGACGCCCCGGTGGCGGCGAAGAAGTGCATCATGGCCGCGGTGCGGTTCGCGAGGCGGCAAGGGCTGTGCAAACCAGGGGACAAGGTGGTTGCGATGTACAACGTGGAACGGCGGTGCGCGGTGATCCGCGTGATCGAAGTCACGGAGGAGATGCTCATGGAGGGAGGGAGCGTGGACGAACAAGAAAAGGGGGCGCCGCCCACGATGAGCGAGGATGAATGAGAGTGACAAGAGAACAGACAGAGACTTTTTAGGGGTTTTTTCCCTTGTACTACCAAGAAACACTTTTTGTCAACACTTGTGTTTCAACCTCACCGTGTCTTTTGACCATCGCCTACCGGTTCCGCGTGTACCGCGTGTACCCTACTCGCCGATGCCGAAATAGCCGCGGATGGTGAACGGTTCTTGTTTGATCTCGGGCTCGCGTTTGATGCGCTTCGAACTCGGCGGAGCGGCGCGTGCCGTTTTGCACGCTGCGCAACTTCTCTTCCACTTCCCGTGCGAGCAACCGGTGCACGCCACGCAGTCGTTTTTCACCTTCCCGTGAGGGCAGGGGTTGCATAACGCACAGCTGTGTTTCAGTTTGCCGTGAGGGCAGGGGTTGCACACCACGCAGCTGTCTTTCCGCTTACCGTGAGGGCACGGGTTGCACTCCACACAGTTGCCTTTCCGCTTGCCGTGAGGGCAGGGGGTGCACACCACGCAGTGCTGTTTCAGATTGCCGTGGGGGCAGGGGCTGCAGTCCACGCACTTGCTTTTCAGCTTGCCGTGGGGGCACGGGTTGCAGTCCGCGCAGCTGCTTTTCACCTTGCCGTGAGGGCAGGGGGTGCAGTCCACGCAACTGCTTTTCAGCCTGCCGTGAGGGCAGCCCTTGCACTTCACGCAGCTCTTTTTCACCTTGCCGTGAGGACACGGGTTACACTCCCCGCAGTGGGACTTCTCCTTTCCGTCCGAGCATCGCTTCATTCCCATCGTTCGCGCGCCACGACGCCCCGCGTGCACTCGCTTCTGCGCAAAGCTAGGCGTGGTCGTTGCTTTATCGTTCGTGTTTTCCAGACTGCCAGATTTTTTCTGGCGTCTTCTATGCCGAAGGCACCCTCTTCGTGCGTTTTCAAATCGCTCTCGCGCCACGACGCTCCGGCTGTTCACAGCCGACCCGATCCGACGCGTTTAATGGAAGGCAAACCATACACCTTGTGCGTGCGCTTTCCACGACTTCTCGCCGCCGTTTCACGCACACGCGCGCGCACGTCTCGCGGAAGCACCACGCGCGCGAAAAACTAACCTCATCTCTCCCTGCCTTCCCACAGCACGACCACTGTGCCCTACGAGACGGAAGCGGACGCGGAGGCGGTGCGCGCGACCTTGGCGGTGGATAACGAGCTGCAGCCCGATAAGGTGGTGAAGCGTTTGAAGGTGGAGGGTACCGACCTGGTGGCGTACGTACATCCCAGCCTCGTGTTGACACACACCGACTCGCGATCCGACCGCGCCACGCGGTTGACCGTTCCCTTATTTTTCGATCTAACACTCACCGCAAACTCCACCCACCCCTCCCCCGTTCAACACAGCGAGTTCTTCGCCACCGAGCCCCGGCTGTTACGCGCCGCAGTGGCCGCGTTCCTCGATTTGCTTAACCTCAGCACGCGGACGATCGAGACGTTCGGGCACGTCCCCGTGGCGTGAAGGCTCGGCACCGCGAAAACGAGGAAAGGCGGGAAGCAGTAGCAATCAATAGGTAACAAAAACATTAGGTGACAAAAAAAAGAAACACGCGCGGGATGGACCGGTACCACATCTACGAGGCCATCGGCAAAGGCAAGCACAGCGTGGTGTACAAGGGGAGGCGGAAGAAGACGATTCAGTACTACGCCATAAAGAGCATCGATAAATCGCAAAGGAGTCGGGTTTTGAGGGAAGTGCAGGTGTTGAGAGCGACGAACAGCGCGTACGTTCTGAAGTTTCACGCCTGGTACGAAACCGCGAACCACCTTTGGCTGGTGTTGGAGTACTGCGTCGGTGGGGACTTGCTGGGTTTGCTGAAACAAGACGTCCGGCTACCCGAGGCATCCATAAAAACCTTCGGGAAGGACCTGGTGACCGCGTTGCGCGTCGCGCACGAAGCCGGCGTGCTTCATTGCGATTTGAAACCCAGCAACCTGCTCATCGACGAAGACGGCCGGATCAAGCTGTGCGGGTTCGGGCTGGCGAAGAAGGTGTCCGAGGTTGTTTTTTTCGGAGGCGCGGGTGATGACGGAACCGCGGCGACTAAATCCAATGGCGATGGTCCGGGTTCCGCGCCGGCGAAAAAGAAAAGCAAACTGGTCGGCACGCCGTGCTACATGGCGCCCGAGCTGTTCGGCGAACACGGCGTGCATTCGTACGCGAGCGATTTGTGGGCGATCGGGTGTGTTCTGTACGAGTGCGCGTTCGGGGTGCCTCCGTTCGTGTCGTCCTCCCTTTCTGATTTGATGGAGATGATCCTTAACGACGACCCGGGCGGGTTCGACGGAATGGGAGCGGTCGACGGCAAGAATTTGGACGGCAACGAACGCGTCGGCGGCACCGACGCCGAACCGAACGTGACAAAAAACTTTGCCGATTTAGTCCAAGGGCTTTTGAACAAGGACCCCTCGCGACGCATGAACTGGGAAACGCTGTTGATGCACCCGTTCTGGGTGGACGGGGAAAAGGAAAACGCAAACGCGAAAGAAACCGAAAACGCGCGTTGGAAAAGCCCGCCGCGCAAACCGTTGCCCGCGCAAAACGCGTTCGACGCCGCGGTCGCCGCGTCTGTACGCGCGGAGTTGGGCGACGACGCGGAGCGGTTCGGGGTGACACAAAAACGGACGGTCGGCAACGTATCCGTGGACCGGGAACACTGTGAAAACCCAATCGCCCCGCGCTCGCCGACACGCGAAAAGTCCGAAACGGAGGCCGCGGCGCGACGCGAACCGCGCGCGAAAACGTTTCCGAAACTGGTTCGCGCCTCTGGGTCCAAATCCGCCGAGGTCGTGCGTCTGTCCCTCGCCGCTCGCGCAAACTTGGAGAGGGAAGAGGGCGGGGCTTCGTACGCGGACACGGGGGGGCGCGGGTGTTTCGTGGAAAACGGACGCGACCGAGCCGTTTCCGAGATCTTGTCTCCCGAAAAGGTAACCGGCGCCGGCGACTCGGTTGAAAACAATCCGTCGCCGTGGTGGAAAGCCAAGTCCTCGTGCACCGCCGCCGGGGACGTGTCTTTGGCGGATGCGGACGCCGAGCTTAACTTCTCGGAGGGTGTTTTTTGTGTTGCGGAGGAGGAGACGGACGGTGGTGGCGTGACGGGGGGAAAAGACGAACACGAAGGCGCGCGGTTTCTTTCGGGCGGCGGCGCGGAAGACGGCGATTCGCCCGTTTCCCGGTCCAAAAACGTGTTTGAAAAATCCGCCCTGTTTTCCGAACAAAAGCTCGGCGAACGCGAGCTGACCGATATCGTGTCGGATCCCGGGCCGGATGTCGCCGCGGCGGCGGCGGAGGGAGAGCGGCAGGCTGCGGCGGCGGAGGAACGCGAAGCTGCCGCTGCGAGTCGTGAAGTCGATGATCGCCAAACGGACGGCGGCGCGACGACGGATGGCGCGCCGTTCTCCGCGGCTCGCGGCGCCGACGCGGCGTCGCCGTCGCCGAACTCCAAACAGCGTTCGCCCCCCGCCCGTCCTGAAAAGGACGCTGTTGAACACGAACTGGACCACCGGATCTCGGTGTTGCTGGACCACCCCAGTGATTCGCAAGTCAAGCCAATCGTGCTGAACCGGCGAATAGAAATAACCCCCCCCCCCGTGTGGGACGAAAACGCGCTGCCCTTCGCGGCGCTCACCGCGACGCAAATGCTTGCCGCTACGCAAACGGATTTGGAACTTTTCCTGACCAAGGTGTACCGATCAGTAGCGCACTCCTCCCCGATCAACGAAAAAGTCAACACCCTTTCGTATTTCGAAACCCTGTGTTGCGACACCGCCTCCGCGAACGTGCTTATCAACAGCTCGCTGATGACTTTGTTCGTGCGCATGCTGAGGGCATCCAAGGCGCCCGCGCTGCGCGTGCGTTTAACCTCGGTCATGGGGCTGCTGCTAAGGCACGCCACGTACATAACCCCCGAGCTCGCCAGCAGCGGGATCGTGTCCGTGCTGACGGAGTGCTTGCGGGACAAGAACGACAAAGTGCGAAGACGCGCGGCCGCGACGCTAGGGGAGCTGCTGTTTTACATCGCCACGCAGCAGCACGAAGCGGCGTGCGCGGCGGCGAACCGCGGGGCGAAAAAGAAAACATCCGCGCCCGCAAAAAACACGAAAGACGACGACGACGCAACGCGCGCCGCGGTTGCCGCCGCCGCGGCCGCGGATGCGTGGCGCATTCCCGCCAGCACCGTTGGTACGCTGCTTCGCACCCTAAGAGCCGGGGAGGACGAAATCGCGCAGCACTACGCGGTGAAAACCGTGGAGAACATCGTTTCGCACGGCGGCGAGTGGAGCGCGAAGGTACGTGTTGCATTTCCCAAATCCCGCCTCCCTGTTTGACCATAGACTACTGACACTTTTTTTAAACGCCAAAGTTTTGCGGCGACGACACGACGCACGCGGTGGTTGGGATCGTGACGTCCGCGCAGTCCGAGCAGCTGCGGGGAACCGCGGCGAGTACGCTGTCGCGAGCCTCCCGGGTGTCACCCGAAACCACCAAGCTTTTGATGGAGAAGTTTGGTACCGGGCTCATCGTGACGGGGCTGAAAGACCCTTCGCCGAAAGTGCAGCAAGCGATGCTGAACGTGTTAGCGCGGGGCGCCGGGTTTTTGGGAAGCAGGGCTTTGAAAAACGCCCTGGACGACGAACCCGTCGCGGGCGGCGGCGGCGGCGGTGTTGGTGTCGGTCGTGCCACGAATCGATCCACGCCATCCAAAACCGCCACCACCACGCACTCCCCCCTGCCCGCCCTGGCGCAGCTGCTGGAGCGCGGTTCCGCGGTGTTGCGCGCCAAAGCGTTGTTGGCGTTGGCGGCGCTTGTTCGACGAGACAAGCGGTGGTTGCTCCGCGTTTGCGCTGAACCCGAGTCGGGTTCCGGGTCCGGCTCAGCCGGCTCGCTTCCGACCGTGATCGACCGCCTGGTGAAGGACAAGGATTCGTATTTGCAAAGCGCGCTGAAGGTGCTTCAAGACGTGATACACGAGTGCGTGCCTGCGATCCACAAAGAGACGCTTCAGGAAGTGCGGCGCCGGCGAGCGCTGCGGAACGCGAACGCGGCGGCGGGCGCTTCTAGGGAAACGGGCACCGGTGTTGGCGACGCCGCGGACGGCGCGCTTCACCTTTTCCCCGCCACCTCGAGGGTCATGGCGTGCGTTTCACTCGGTGGGGATGTTTTGACGGACGAGTGTACGGTCACGGACGTGGCGGATTTGCTTGAAATTGCCCTGGAGGCGAGCCACGATCCGTTTCCCTTCGCCGGGTTCGCAAAGTTCAGACGCGACGCCCTGGCGCTTCTGGAGACGCTGTCGCGTCGCGCTTCGTGCGTCGCGGGCGCTTCAAACGCGGCGACGAACCACTTGCTCCCCGTGCTCGCGAAGATGCTCGTGAAGCACGACGGAAACGCTCTGGCGCTTGATTCGGACGCCGCGGACGGCCGGTTTCTGGCCCTGAAACTAACCTGCGACGTGTTGCTCCCGATGCTGCTTCAGCGCGACCTACCGCACGACACTAAAGGCGCGCTGTTACAACTGCTTCGCCAAACCCTGCTCCCCGCGACGCCCGCGTTGCTCGGGGACGAGGACCCCATTCCCCTGTACGCGCTGAAGCTGTTGGGGGGCGCGCTGGAGTGCGACTCCGAATCGTGCGCCGTGGTGTGCCAATTAGGTCTGGCGCCCAAGTTCTTCACGTTTCTTTCCCTGGAACACACCAACAACAACGTACACAACGTGCGTTTGTGTCTTGCGCTGACGACCTCGAGGGCGGTTTCGTTTCAATCGCTGTGCGAGTTTGGTAAGGGCCTTTCCCACTCACCACACACGCCTCCCTGTTTGTTTGCCCATACTTGTACCAGAAGGGACGGTTACCTCCCTCAGCCAGCACAAGACTGACAGTTTTCTTTTTACAATCAGGGTGCGGGGAGAAGGTGAGCGCGGTGTTGACGTACACGCACGAAAACCAAGTGGAGCCTTTTCTGGAACCCGCGCTTGGCATCGCGCGCGCGCTGTTACAACGGGCGGCTGAGGTTCTTGAGCGGGACAACGGTGCGGGCGGTGCGCTCGCGCAAAGCGCGTTTGTAGTGATCGCGCCGTTGCTTACGTGCGTTTCCACGTTTCTGCTGTGCGCCGCGCTCGGCCGCCACGAGTGCGTCGGGCCAAACGTCCCGGTTCTCGCGGCGGAGGCGCTGCGGTTGTTGTGTTCGCTGCTCCCGCACGAAACGAGCGCGACGTTGTTTTCCGAAGAAGAAGAATCCTCCCGGGAGGACGGTGGGGAAGGTACTTCCGATAAAGGTACTTCCGCGCTCGCGCGCGCGGTCGCCGCGATCGGCACGGAGGCGGCGCTTTCGCGAAACGAACCCGGGTTCGGGGACTGCGGCGCCGTGGAGGCAACTGGCGGGTTTGGTTTGGGCGGCGGTGGTGTTCAAAACGAAACGACGTTGGCATTCGCGTGGTCTTCAGGAGGAGGAGCAGGGAGCGGTAACGGCGCGGTCTCGCCAAGGCGCGGGTTCGCCTCAGCGCAACGCACCGCGCTTGAAGTCATCGCGGCGTGCGCGCGGTCCGCGAATTGCGCGCGACGCGAAACGAAACGGTTCGCCGATTTGGAACAAACCCTGCGGCGGCTAGCGCAACGCGAACCCAACGTCTCGATCGCACACGCCGCCGTTGCCGCCGCGGATGGAATCAAGAGAACGGCGCCGGGGTATAGGATTAGTGGGTACTGATTTCGTGTTTGAAGTAATAAAGACCGTACGATTGTAGTTACATAAGGGTAACCTCGTCGTCGTCCCTTTTTCCTTTTTTTCGGGTATAAAAGTGAACTTTTTTCAATCACGAATCAGTCCCCAATGTCGGGCGTCGACGAGGAGGCGATTCCTGACCACGTTTCCCAGGAATGGCCTCGGCCTTGTTCGCCTCCTTCGTTTCCAGGAGAACCCGCCCATGTTGAGGAATCCGCCCGGGCAAAAAGGGCACAACTTAAGGGCGCGGCGTTGACGATGGCGGATTGCCCGATTCTTTTCGAGGATCGGGAACACAGCGGGCTTGTCGTGGTGTGCAAACCAAGTGGGGTGTACGTGGACGACGTGTTACGAGTGGTGGTGGATTTTGAGTCAAGGTTAGTAACTGACGACGCGTCGTCACCCTCCACCACCGCGCAAAAAATCACCATGCTTCACCGGCTAGACAGGGACACGTCCGGGTGTTTAGCCTTCGCTACGAACAAGGAGGCGAATACGTTTTACGCCCACGCGTTTCGCGACGGGAAGTGCGGGAAGACGTACGTGGGGGAGATATGTGGTGGTGAACGAAGTGGTGCTGGGAACGTAAAGGCCAACGCACTACCACCACGGCTCGCGGACCTCCCGCGAACCGTCGAAACCGGCCACGGTCGGTCGAAACACGGGTTGTGGCGGGTGTATCCGGCGCGCGACGTCGGCAGAAACTTGCCGTCCACGACGACCAAAAGTAACAAGGTGAAACGCGCAGAGACGGTTGTCCGGAAGATTGCGCACAACAGGTTCGTGTTCATCACGTTGAAAACGGGAAGGACGCACCAGATACGGCTGCACATGGCACATATAGGGGTCCCTCTGGTGGGTGATGTGAAGTACGGCGGTGACGAAGCGGCGGGTGGAAACGGCGAGGAGACTTTGGGCGAGGTGGAAAGAATTTCACTGACAAAAAAAACGAAACCCGGCGGCGGCGTTCGCCTGCACGCCGGTCGGCTGCGTTTGCCGCGGCGCGACGACGGGGACGACACGGACACCGTTCGAGGGAAAAGGGGGGTCATCGATGTCATCGCGCCGAAACCGAGCTGGTGGGATGTGGGGGGGGACACGGAGGGGGTGGGAGGGTACGAGGGCGAGATTTCGAGTTTACGGTTTGACGTGGCAGAGGAGGACGACGTGTGAAAACAATATCGAACGGGTTCGCGACGTCACGCGGTGTTCTCAATCTACCTCCTCTATCTCCCCTGAATATATATCCTCCCTCTCTCCTGAATCTCGAAGCCATCCGGCTTTTTGAAGCCAACGTAGCACCTCGAAGTGAGCGCCCGCCGCCGCAAACTCGCACGTCCTTACGTCCCTCGAGCAGCCGTTAGCGCGTAACCACTTTAGTGCCTCGAGATGCCCGCCCTCCACCGCCTCCGTGCACGTCTCATTGTCCCAGTCACAGCCGTTCGCGTGCGCCTACTGTAAAATCGTTGCATCTGGTATTTACAAAGACAAATGCTGCATCGGGACCAATACGGCATCCCTGATAATCTGAACAATCGCCGTGTGGCCCTTTTGAGCGGCGATGTACATCGGCGTCGAGCCGTTATCCGTTGTCTTGTTGATGTCCGCGCCCAACTCGATCAGCGCCCGCACTACCGCCTCGTTGCCCACTTGAGCGGTCATGTACAGCGGCGTCCCGCCGTCATCCCTTGCCTTGTTGATGTCCGCGCCGGCTTCGATCAGCGCCCGCACTACCACCTCGTGGTCAAGAAAGGCGGCGACGATCAGCGGCGTCACGCCTTTATCCTTTGCCTTGTTGATGTCCGCGCCCGCCTCGATCAGCGCCCGCACTATCGCCTCGTGGCCCTGTTGAGCGGCGGTGTACAGCGGCGTCGCGCCGTTATCCCGCGGCTCGTTAACGTCCGCACTCGCCTCGATCAGCGCCCGCACTATCGCCTCGTGGCCGTTTTGAGCGGCGCACAGCAGCGGCGTCACGCCGTTATCCGTCGCCTGTTGAAGTTCGCACCCGCCTCTATCAGCGCCCGCACTACCATCTCGTGGCCCTGATGAGCGGCGTTAGCATCGCGTTAGCATCGCGTTAGCATCGCGTCGCCCGCTGTTTTTCTCACGCGCGCGAGCTTTCTTACCGGCCATCGCGTTGGAAGAGGACGGTTTTGTGTCCGCGTCGTGCGCGTCGTTGTGTTCGAGGCTTCCGAGAATGTGCGTTTTACGATAAAATTCCGAGGTGACTGGAGCCGGGAAAACAAAAGCAAATCACCCATTCCGAGAGCACCACGTCCATAATAAATACATCGCCGTCCGAGCGCCGATTGAGACGTACAATGGTTCGTTGGAATCGTCACGATGTCCTCTACATGATCATCGAATAAAATGTCGAGGAAGAGGCTGGGTCGACAAAAAGAAATGAAATTTCTGTCTGTCCGGGAATTGAACCCGGGTCTCCACGGTGACAGCGTGGGATACTAACCACTATACTAACAAACACAGTGCTTCATCGGTCGAAGCCGATGAAGAACAAATTATCGAGGGTGAACTCGCAGTGACGTATTGGTGAAGAATCGTCCGTTTTCGGACGACGTTGTTCGCGAAGCGGCGACTCGGAAGAGTCGCAACTGAAATGGTTTGGCAAGTGGGTTCGAGGGAATATGTATAGAGTAAAACTGGTGTGAAAGGGGTTTGTATATGCGCAGGGGTGAATTCGTCCAGTGGTTTATTAGTCATATATCTTTGCATTTTTTCTCTTCAAAAGTCTGATAAGAAGATGTTTTTCGAAGGCCGGCTCGTCTCAGCACACATCGGTATGCACACCACAGAAACGCCGCCGCACAGACCCCCCGGGTATGCACAACCTGAGCTGTCTAGTTGTGTTTGGCACGCTTGCAAAGTGATACTCGCGAGACCCGCGATACTTCCCGCCGAGACCCGCATCTAGAGATTTGTTAGGTCTGTGTAGGTCTCGAGCTTTGCCGATCCCGAAGATTCCCCCGAAGATTCCCGAAGATGTCGTCGGGCCGGTGCGCGCGCGTACGAACCCTGAGTGCACTTCAACACGTGTTGTTGGTGGTCGTCGCGCTTCTGTTGTTGGGCGCGTCGACCGCGCGAGCCCAAGGGTACGAACCCACGTGCGCTGCGTTGTACGACTCCTCTACCGACGGCGCGATGGCGAACGTTTTACCGTCACACGCGTTCACCACAAACAACGTGCTGTACGCGCGGTTGGATATTACGTATTACGACCCATCAACAACGGCATCCTTGTTCGTTTGGGGCGGTTGTGGTGAGTATGCGTGCGGCGCGTGGCGTGGTGGGTTTGTCCCGTCGCGCGTGATGTTCATGGACGTGCAGTGTGACGCCTGAAGTTCAGTCGGGGTGCAATTTGACGCATACCTCAACGAAGGCGGGAGGTATGTTCTCGAGTATTACTTCGATTCACAAACCTCGAACGCGTGGATGTATAAAACGTGCGCGGGGTCGTGTGGTGCGAATGAAGCGTTCAATATGACCGTAGAGGTGACACCAGCCGGGGGTGCCGTTGCCACGCTCTTTATCAACGACGGGCCGCTCTCCGTGGGGTATGACGGTCACAACGGCTCACCTGATCCTGATTTCACCGGTACTTTCCATTCAGCGGCGTTTTACGATTGTCCTCCCCCCCCATGCGACATCAACGAGCACGTGGCATCTAATTTGTGCACGGCGTGTGTCGGAGAATCGACGAACCCGGCGGGGGACGACCCGTACGGGGCGGACACTACTTGCGGCTGCTCAACGAATACTTCCGTCGTTTATAACGTGTGCACGGCGTGCGTCGGAGGCTCGACGAACCCGGCGGGGGACGATCCGTACGGGGCGGACACTAATTGCGGCTGCTCGACGAATACTTCCGTCGTTTATAACGTGTGCACGGCGTGCGTCGGAGGCTCGACGAACCCGGCGGGAGACGATCCGTACGGGGCGGACACTAATTGCGGCTGCTCGACAAACGAGCACGTGGCATCCAACGTGTGCACGGCGTGCGTCGGAGGTTCGACGAACCCGGCGGGGGACGACCCGTACGGGGCGGACACTACTTGCGGCTGCTCGACAAATACGTCCGTCATTTCGAATGTGTGCACGGCGTGCGGCCACGGGGGTTCCGCCGATGCGGGCCATGCGGTTCCAGGTCAAGACACCCAGTGTATCTATTATACCGGTCTCGAAGCTCTCAAAGTACACCTCGTGGCGGACGACGTGGCGGACAACACGTACGGGTCGTGGGACGACAGAGTTGAAACGTTATCGTTCACCCCGCCGGGCTTGGAAGACTGCAAGTTTTGCTCTGGCAACGCGCTTAGCCTCGCGCCAACCCTGGTGAACAACGCATTTAATGGACACAAGGCGATGCGGTTCGGGTTCGGGGACTACACAAAATATGCCGTCACCGGTACCACCGGGCTGATGGCCCCGAATGGGTCCCAAACCGTTTTCCACACCCATCCAACACAAGCCAGCGTGACTGTTTTTGTCGTGTTTCGCCCCATGGCCCACACCCCGGCGACAGATAACAACCTCGTTTTCGACTGGGGTTCGCTTACGAGCGAAGGTTTTGGGCTCACGTGCGCTGCAGATTCTGAAGTGCGGCTGCACACCCCGTGGTTGTATGGTGGCATAGTGTCTAACTCGACTTATGTTCCCGAACAAAAGGCATACGTCGCGGCGGTTAGGGTCGCGTTCGGTTCCGGCGGGAGCGGATATCAATCGGTGACGTCCCAGGACGGGGACGTGACCGTCGGAGATATGGTTCCCAAGGTGACGCACAGCGTGACAGGGTTCACGGCAAATAACATAAAACAAACAAGTTGTTGCATCCCGTATGGAGAACAGCTTACGCTGGGCATGGAGGCGAAGAGGTACGGCTCTTCCCGTTTCTTCAGAGGGGACATCGCGGAGTTTCGGTGGTACGCCGATCTTTTGTCCGACACAGACGTGGAAACGGTTCGAGACGAGCTCGTCGCGACGTACCTCCCGTCCACGTGCGCGGAGAGTTGCACCGAGAGAAGAGCCAGGTTCGGGTTCAACGTGTAGATCGGCTTTTGAGTAGTTGGGTGTTGTACATGTATACGAACTTTTATTTGCCAGCCAGAGAGCCAGTTCACTTCCAAATCGCAGCATCATTTATTTACAAAACACAGCGAAGAGAAGACGGACGAAAGAACGCGCGGCCTTTGACCTTCACCATTACCTCATGGAAGATGCGAAAAGAGATGCGATAAAGAAAAGAGAAAGCGCCGCCGCGGTCGTGATTCAAAAGTGGGTCAGGGGTAACGCCGCGCGTTCCAAAGCGCACTCCTTACGTCAAGCCCTCGAGAAAAACGACGAATCCGAATTCGAGGAAGCAGAAGACGCCCCTGGCGGTCTCGTGATGGACCTTAAAAACGAAGGCGGCGTCGCAACGGGTTACCCGCGGCATACCCGACCCGCGATGGTCAAGGGGGGGTGGTGCTGCTTTGGGCGAAACGTGGAAATCAAGGGATAGACCGAAGGTGGAAACTGATGCGACCCCGCACCCCGGTTACCGGTGAGACGCAAAAAAACGACTGAAAATGTGGCACACCATAATCACACTAGTACGCGTGCAACCCGAAACGCGCACGCCCTTGGCGGTGGGCCAGACCCCACCTCTTTTCTCGTGATGGACCTTAAAAACGAAGGCGGCGTCGCAATGGGTTACCCGCGTACCCAAACCACGATGGTCACCCCCCCCGCGCCCGTCTCGGGGATGTACAACAATGTCAACAACGTCGTGCCACACGCGTTGGCGAAAAGATACTCGGATGCTTTGCCTCGCAAAGTCACCGCGAAGGATGTTGCCGGCTACTACGCGTACTCGCACTGCTTCGGAAGCTCCGTGCTTCACACGTACCACGCGGATTGCGGGCCAGACTGCGTGTGTGTGTGTCCGTGTGTGTGCGGGGTACCCACGGCGTTGTGCTGCGTGTGTTTGGGGCAGTGCGAGAGGGACGGAAACGGGTGGGTCACGCGCGACAAACACGGCATTCGCACGGGTGAGATGCTGGTCATCGACTTGGAGGCCGGAACGCACGCGTCGTACGCGTTGCAGTGCTGCAGCCATGAATTCAAGCAAGAGCCGTGCTGCATCGCGACACGCGTGAAAGGGGGGGGGTGCTGCGTTTGGCGAAACGTGGAAATCAAGGCATAGAACGACGCCGGCTCCAACACCAACGCCGCCAGACGCCGCCTCCTCGGCGTTGGCGTTTTAAAATAAATCACAACCCTTGTTCGCTACCTCGGTCCCTTCCCGCCACGCGCGTTCTTCCCGGCTTCGGCCTGTTTCTTCATCGCCGCGTCTATGTCGCGTTTTTGTTTCCGCTGCGCGTCGTCCACGTTCCTTTTTTGTTCAGCCATTGCTTTTTCCGTGGCGATTTTTTGTTTCGCCACGATCTCTTCAAAGTTCAACGCGATGTAGGTGATGAAGCCCGCCACGACGACCAAAACGAAGCTCTCCTCCACCCCGAAAGCGACGTCCGCGACGAAGGTGGCGTGCGTGGCGGCTTCCGCGGCCGCGGCAGGGAGCGCAGCCGCGCAGGCCACACCGCGTGGCGCGTTTCTTTTCGAGAAGGACACGGAAACCGCGCTTTGCGGGGCGGAAGGGAATTGACGGGGCACCGCGCGGCAAGAAAGGACACCTCGCGACGCGGTGGACGGACGCGCGGTCGCGGAACCGCGCGTGGACGGCATCAAAACAGACGTGGTGAGACACAGCATGGTGCGAAGGTACGTTTTCACGGCACACGGCGATGCGCGGGAAGAAGTGCGGGGGATGCCGTGACACTGTTTCTTTGGAAAACGCGAGTCCTTTTTGGCCAGACTGGAAGTATTTTCGAGGCGAATATTCGTGCCATCGTCAGAAACGCGACGTGGTGCGAGAGACGACGACGTGATGACGCGCTGTTTCCAAACTTTATTCTCATAAGATAAATACTCGAGTTGCGCGCGTTGAGATCCCTTCAAGAAACCATCACGCGGCGCGCGTATGTACAACGGTCCTTCCTGTCTTTTCCTCTCTCGATTCGCACTCGCCGCGCGCGACGACAAAAATACGGCGCTAAGGGGCCTTTCCCAAATCCAGGCACACTGTTTGCCCATACAAGACTGACACTTTTACGTCGTTTAGCGCCGCATCCCGGCGTCCCGGCCGCCTCGCGCGCGCGCGTACCCACCCTCCGCGGGCGCCCGGCCTCCAGGCGCGTTGATGTCCCGGCTGCCGTACATGTCCTCCTGCAGCGCTCTGTTTGCGGTGTCCATCTTCCGCGGCGCTTCTCGCGCGTTTCGCGCGCCTCGTTTCGATGGCGCCGGCGCTCCGAGCGCCGGCGCCGACGGCTTGGCGTTGGCGATTGGTTTTTTCCGCGATGCCGTGACCGCGGCGGCGTCGTGTCGCCCGCTTCCAAAGTTGGTCCTGTGCCTTTCCAGGTGGAAATCAATCGCGCCTCGAAGTTCCAAGCCCTTCTCCCGGCCGATGTAAAGCTTCTCCACCAGGTGGTCCATCTTCTCCTTGGTGCTGTCCAACTCCTTCTTGCGCTCCATTACCTCATCCTTGGCCAGGGAAACCGCGTTCGCCGCGGCGTCGGCTTGCGATTTCCAACGCATCATCTCGTTCCCCATGGCGTTCGTGCGCTGCTCCAGTTCTTCTTTTAAACGGTCAATCTCCACCGCAAGTCGGGAGACTTTGGCGTTGTGCTCGGATTCGAGTTTTAAGCGCGCCACGGTTTCCTCTTGGCGAATAGCCTCCTCCGCCCGCGCGAGCGCCTCGGCGCTGCGCTGCGCGTCCCCCCGGGCTTCTTCGATTTCAGCCTCGACCTTGTTCTTCTCCGCTTCCAGGGCGCCGCGCTCCGCCGCGAGCGCGGCTTTGAGTTGCGCGTTGCGTTCGCCTTCGTGCATGCGGTTCTTCAGCTCGAGCTGGGCTTTTTCACGAAGCTCCCGTTCCTCCAGGATCTGCGTCTCCGCAGAAGAAGCCTTGGTTTCCGCCGTGCGGCGCGCGACTTGCTCCGCTTTGAAGTGCTTTTCGATTCGCAAAAGCATATCCTCCAGCTCGGCGTTTGTTTTGGACTCAACCTCCAGTTGCTGGTGCTGCGCCTCGACTTGCATTTGGAGCTGCGCCAGCCTTGACGCGGCGGACTCCTCGGAAGCCGCGGCCATGTCCCGCATGGCGTCGTAGTCGCCGCCTTCGGGAACCGCGTCCAGGGCGTTGGGGTCCTCTTCGCCGTCGGCGGGGTCGGCGAGGTCGGCGTGGTCGGCGTCGGCGTCGGCGTCGGGCTCGGGGGAGGCGACGGCGGGCTCGGGGGAGGTGGACTCGGTGACGGGCTCAGGGGTGGTGGATTCCATCACGGCCTCGCCTTCCATGTAGACGTCCGCATCCGCGTCCAAGGTATCAGGCGCGTCGACTCCGAAAACGGCGGGTTCGGGGGTCACCGATTCGACCACGGCGACGGCGGTGGATTCGGGATCCTGTTTTTTTTTGGTTTTTGATTCGATTCGATTCGACAACGCGGGTGGGGACGCACGGTCAGTAAACCGTGGGTCGGTGACGCCGGGTTCGGCGTGCGTGACCACGGCACGCACAGGGCGAATTGCGTGACACGTCGGGCTGGTTTCGCGGGTCGCGCCGCGTCGCGCATCGCGACTCCGCGTAAATTTGGTAAAATCGAACGATCGGGCGTTCGACATCCGCGCCAACAACGGGTTTTGAGTTCGTGGAAATCGCGTGCCAAAAGCGTCTTCGGGAGGAGGGGGGGCACGCACCACGTCGTCGAAATCGGAATCCTCCACGGTTTCCACGGCTTCCGCGGATTCCTCGGTGAGGGGAGTCTCGACGGGCTGCGCGATTGGGGGCGATCGTGTGGGGAGGGGGGGGCGGGAGGGGAAACGGTGTCAGTGGTGTGGAATCGACGATTACGCAGCCAGGCGGGGGAATCGGCCCCGGTGGGTTCGCGGGAACGAAACCGCTCTTGGAACCCTCGGTCCGTGACGCTCCGTGACCGACACGACGACAAAAGTGTGACGAAACGAGCACTCCTGGTGTACGTCGCGAAGAGGAGACGCGCGTATGCGCAACGCGCGATGCAAAGCACGCGCCCCGGCCGCGTCGGCAATCATGGAAATCATAATTGGCGCTTGTCGGAGGGAAAAGATCCCGAAGCGGGCAAAGGTGGTTCGGGAAACGCGGACCCGCGAACGTACCTCCTCGGTGTTCATGGCTTCTGTCTCGGCGGACATCGTGACGTGTGTGACGACCGAGATGGCGGCGTGCGCGGCGTGTTACGCGCGTGCGAGTCTGACCTCGCGCTCGCGGAAACCGGGAGAAGAACCGCAATACCGCATGTCCAAAAAAGGGTCAACGAAACACTCCGCGGCCCGATCGGATTTCTTTGATCTCAAAACTCTCACAAGCGACGAGTTTCTCCCCATCAGTTTGCGCGCGCGGGTGGGTCCGCACGGGAATGTCGTCGTACGACCGGGTTCGCGGCGGGTCTTTGAGTTTCAAGAACGGCGGATCGCTGGGGGTGACGAAAAAGAAGAAGAAGAAGGACAAGAAAGCCACGGCCGAGGCGGTTGTTGCCCAGGCGTTGCAGGACACGACCGTCGGGGAAGGCATCGGGGGCGAACCCGGGGGCGAGGCGAAAGGCACGTACGAAGACCTGTTCCCCGCGGAGAAGAAACGACAAAACGACGCGAAAGGCCGGTCGGTTTGTTACGGCACGAACTACCGCGAAGCCCCGGAGGTGCTGCACGGGTACACGGAAAGCTGGAAGGGTAAGAAGAACATGTCCGCGGAAGAGCGGTTGGACCTTCGCGCCGCGAGCAAGGGGGATAAATTTTGTCGATAAAAGTGCTTTGAGCGAGCGCGATGGGAATAGGAATACACAACCGGTGCCCGCACGGCAGGCGGAAAAACATGTGCGCGGAGTGCAACCCCTGCCCTCACGGGAAGCTGAAACACTACTGCGCGGAATGTAATCCCTGCCCGCACGGCAAGCTGAAAGGCATGTATAAAAGTGCTTTGAGCGAGCGCGATGGGAATAGGAATACACAACCGGTGCCCGCACGGCAGGCGGAAAAACATGTGCGCGGAGTGCAACCCCTGCCCTCACGGGAAGCTGAAACACTACTGCGCGGAGTGCAACCCCTGCCCTCACGGGAAGCTGAAACACTACTGCGCGGCGTGCAATCCTTGCCCTCACGGCAAGGTGAAAAGCGACTGCGCGGACTGCAACCCCTGCCCGCACGGCAAGCTCAAACGCCACTGCGCGGAGTGCAACCCCTGCCCCCATGGCAAGCTGAAACACCACTGCGCGGAGTGCAACCCCTGCCCCCATGGCAAGCTGAAACACCACTGCGCGGCGTGCACTCCCTGCCCTCACGGCAAGCTGAAAAAGAGCTGCGCAGAGTGCAAAACGGCACGCGCGGATCCGCCGAGTTCGAAGCGGAGCAAGCGCGCGCCGTGATTCGCGGATTCAAATCGGTTCCGATCGAGACTCGCGAGATGGGGCGAGAGTAGAGTTTCGGCGACCCAACATAGGTAGTACGTACCTACCAAGAGTAGAGTACTGTAGCGAGAGTGGAGTACAGAGTATAGTTTAAAGTACAGAGTATACTTTAAGAGTACAGTCAGACAGTGTATACTTTACAGTACAGTGTATACATTATTAAATCATTTCAATTCTCCCGGATGCACAACCCGCGCGCCGGGTACGTGTCGCATGTGCGCGGGCGACGGCGCGGCGTACGGCTTGTTAACTCCGTTTCCATTTGCGTTTCCGTCATCGTACGGCTTGAACCGCCCCGCGATTGTGCCTAGGTTGTGCCTTCTCAAGTGCCTTGTTTCCTGGCACACCGCGCAGGGGAAGCAGCACAGGTAGCAACAGAAATCGTCCGTCCTCTCCGCGTCGCCGTCGAACATGAACTTGGAGCACGCGCACACCCACGCGCACTCCGAGACGCCCGTGATGCTGAAGCGCCGGCGCATGGCTCCTTGGACGAGTAACCCCGAAAGTGTCAGTCGGTCGTGATGTGCGTTACGTAAACAGTCGTAGGGAATAGCCGTCCCTTCGGAAAGGACGAGTGCGCGCAATCAGGTACCGGCGGTGCGCGGCGGGTGGGAAAGTTCCGTACCTCGGTTCGCGGCGCCGAACCACGCCATCGCGAAACTCGCCACCGTGTTCAGCGGCGAAAGCGCCGCGCCCGTGGCTGGAGCCGTTGCGACGATCGCCCCGAGGACGTTGGGCACCACAACGGTCAGGCCGCAGACTTTGAAAAAAGCGGTTTCGAAAGTCTCCACGCCCGCGGCGTCCGCGTTGGCCTGCGTGGCGTGGATGGAGAGAAAAAGTAACATCGGGTGGTTAGATTTGCGCAGACGGGGTAAGCGTGCGCCTCTACGCGCTACGCAGGGAAAGCCCTGTGCTTGAGTTTCTGAGCTTTCGTGAAAGGAAACGCGGGGCAAAGCACGACGAAGGAAAGGGTGGTGATGGGAAACCACACGACAGACGGACGTTCCACGGAAACTAAGGTGAAACACGCGTAAGGTGGTTGTTGTGGTAAACAAAACTACCGCGTTTACGCACCGCGTACAAGTACTGCACGCATCCCATCGGACACGCGCCCAGCACGCAGACTTGAGGGTCGTTGATGCACTCGAACGTGCCATCGGACCACCGGGTGGGGGGAAGGTCCGAGGACTCCACCGCGTGGTACGTCATCGGGGGGGGCACTACCGGGGCGTGCGACATCGCGAAGTGGCGTTGGTTACGTCGTACGGCGTAGCTCACGAATCGAGTAACACTCGGAAAGTTGCTTATCAGTATCATCTTTTCTTTTACAATCGACGTCGTACCCGCGCGTCTCCCTCCCCGCGTCTTCCGTCCGTTACCTCCACACACAACGAATGCATGTGTACGTACGCTACGCCCCCGCGGTCAGAAGCTCCACCCCCGAAACCTCAACCTCTTGTTTTCCCGGAAGCGCGGCGTCTGGACTATTTTCCACGTCGTTCTCACCCGGCGGTTCGGAACTCGTTTTTGTTTTCGCGTCGCGCGCTCGCTTCGTTTCCAGCGACGGCTCCGGCTCGTCGTTTCGCGACCTTTTCTGTTGTCCCAAAGGCTGGTTTTGCACAGTACCCATCCTGGCGTGTGTCACCACGGACGCGGGTATGGGCGCGACCGTTTCAAAGTGTTCCCCCGGAAACGGTTCCGACGTCGAAGTGTTGTCCGTCAAAAACGCGTCACCCGCAGAAACCCGCACACCTCCGCGGTCACCGCACATATCACCAACAAGCACATTCACGAACGCGCTTTGCGCGATGCTTGTTGGGTCTTGTGCGTGCCTTTGTTCGTCGGTCGTGGCTTTCATGTTTTCATTTAACTCGTCATTCAACTCATCAACAGGCGCGCCGCTCGCGACCATCGAGGTGACCAGCAAAAGCTTCCCAAGCGCGCTTGCGAGTTTCGTGGGCGACCCTCCGTATAAATCCGCGTCCAACAGAAGCTCCACTAGCCTTTGCGTCGTGAACGGCGGTTCCGGGTGGTTGTCCACAATTCTTGACGTCACCGTGGAGGACAGAACCTCGGCACTCGCCAGCGCGTCCGCCAAAACGGTGTCGACGTCGACCGCTCGCGCCGGCATTTCGCGGCTCGCGCTTTCCCGCGCCAGGTGGAAAATCTGGGTACGCGCCAGCGCAGCCACCGCAACCCTGACCTCTGCCCAGGGGAAACGCACGCACCCGGTGCGCGCGATCTCGGTCTGTGTGAGATGAAACAGAAAAAGGAGGGAAGGTACCCTGGGTCAGTAGGCGTGGGGGAAAACCACGACGCCGGTCTCTCAGATCTGTGCGTGGCACGTTTCACACTCGGCAGTGAAACACGGACGCCGCGTGTCCGAGCCGGGTGCTGTGATGGGAGCGTAAGAACGTACCATCAGGTCCATCACCAGACCTTCCACGTGCCGGTCTTTCACATCGAGGCTGTTTTCGCGAAAAAGGGGGGGACAACGAAGCGACGTGGTCAGTGGTTGGTAGGGGTGCGTGCTTGATTTATTTCACCGAAATGGCATTTGCACACGGCGAGGAACGTGGGCGGTCGACGTGAGGGAATTTTCTCGGGGTCTTACGCGTCCATAGCCCCGTACCTGATGAGCTCGAGAAGCGCCTCGTGATGCGCCGGCGTTCCCGCCATGGCGTTCGGTCCGTGTCCCCTCGAACCAACGCGCCCTCCTTGTGCTGTAGGCGCGGCTCAAAATGGCGGCAAAATATCGCAGGCGCAAAAATGAGTGCCAACCTGCAAAGGCAAGCAGGTCATGGGCCAAGCACTTTTGTTTTTTTCTGCTTCGTCTCCTGCCGCGAGGAGACCCCCCACTGCGTGCCGCGTATGGCGTCGGTGGAGGACCGAGCGCGCGGCGGCATCGGGGTCGACACGGCCAGGGGTGAGGCATGCGTCACGGGGCGGGCGCCGCACGTCCCACCACCAACGGGAGCGCGTTGGGCCCCCAAGTACGACGCCGATGATGCAGCCTTGGTCGAGGCAATGGCACACCAGCCTCTTCCGACGCCCGGTCCGCGTGCCCCCGCGGGGCGACCGGGGGCGACTCGGAGCCCAGACGAGGACTCTGGTGTGTTTCGTGGTGTTCCCACACGGCGTTTCGCACCCAGTTTGGGCGCACCAAGTCGCCCCCCCAATCACCCCCTCGGCGATGTTCCCAACCCGAACGTTACGTCTGGGCACCCCAATTGTGGTGGTGCCCCGAACGCCCGCGAAAGCGAAACGACGCGTCGCCGCGTCGCGACGGGACCCGCGAGTCTGCGTCTCGACTCCCTCGGCCTACCCCCTGGGGTGGTGGACCGCTTCGTGGCGGGCGGTTTGACGTCCGGTTCCGTGTACCCGTGGCAGCGCGCGGCGATTGACGAAGGTAAGGACGGCGCCAACCTGGTGTTTTGCGCGCCCACGAGCGGCGGGAAGAGTTTGGTGGCGAACGTTTTGCTGGTCAGGGCGCTGCAGCGAAACGCGAGGGCTGGGTTGCCCGGGCGCGTGCTCGTGGTGCTGCCGTTCCAGAGTTTGGTCAACGAGAAGGTTGAGGATTTGAAGAAACTGTTGACGCCGATGTTCCGTAACGCGAGCGGCGACGGAACCGAAAAAGCCCCGGCGGTCGCGGTTCGCGGGTTCGCGGGTAACACCGAAGGCGCGCCGTTAGCGAAACCCCTGGGGCCGCACCAAGAAGTCGTCGCGGTGACGACGATTGAAAAAGCGAGCGTTTGCGTTTCCAGGCTGGTCACGGAAGGCCGGATACACGAACTGTGCGCGGTGGTGGTGGACGAGCTGCACGTGGTCGGCGACCGAAACCGGGGCGCGACGCTGGAACACGCGCTGGCGAAGCTTCGGTTCCACGCGCGCAAGGCGCGGGGCGAAACTATTTGCCCATACCACGAAAACGAAACCGGCGAGCCGGTCGACGAAATCCACGAAAACAACAACAACACAAACAAAACCCATCAAGACCGAGGTCCCTCCCCGCAAATAATCGCCATGAGCGCCACGGTTTCGCACGACTCACTGGAGCGGCTCGCGGGGTGGCTGGACGCGAGGTAAGTATTTCCCATTTCCCATTTACCACGTTCCGCCTCTCTGAATGCCCATACGAAGTTGACACTTTCTTTCTTATCGTATCAGGTTGTTCGTCACGAACTTTCGGCCGGTGCCGCTCACGGAGTTTGTGGCGGCGGGGGATTTTATATTCGCCAAGGACGGCGAGGGCGTTACGAAAAAGGGAAACGACGTGACAGTCGAGAGGATGCCCCCCCAAGACGCATCCACGATTTGCGATACTTCAGCGGGGGTACTTACTTCCTTTGGTACTGAAACCAGGCCCGGTTTCCGCGTAACATGCCCAACCCCGACTCTCCTATCGCGCGACGCGTTAACAAGAGCCGAGGTTGCCCCGCACGACGTGGTCGCCGTTTCGCTCGCCGCGGAGGCGGCGCAGGGCGGGTTCTCCACCCTGATGTTTTGCCCATCGCGAAACAAAACCGAAGTCCTGGCGCTGGCGGTGCGCCGGGCGTTCCGGGAGGGCGCGCTGCGGACCGTACCAACCACCACGAAAATAACCGCCGCGCGTCGTCGGCTTAAAAACAAGGTACGGCCTTTCCCACCCACCGCATTCCGCCTCCCTGATTGCCCGCCATACAAGACTGACTCCTTTTTATTACAATCACAAGCTCGTGGCCGCCGCGGAGGGATCGCCTTCTGATTCGTTGATGGCGGTAACGGAATGGGGAGTGGGTTTTCACCACGCGCATTTGCGAGCCAAGGAGAAGGAAGCCATCGAAGAAGGGTTCAGGACAGGCGCGTTGTTGGTGTTGGCGTGCACCACGACGCTCGCGGCGGGGGTTAACTTACCCGCCCGGCGGGTGGTAATTCTGTTGGGAATGCACGAAGTCACGCCGTCGTCGTACCGGCAAATGGCGGGCAGGGCCGGACGCGCGGGGCAAAGTGAAATAGGCGAGGCGTTCGTTGTTCCCTGTTGTGGCAATGGCAGTGTTGGGGCGGATACCAAGAAAAGGGACGAAGCCTTCGCGCTCGTCAGCGCCAAGCTACCCGCCACGCGAAGCGGGTTGCTGTTACCGAGTGCGGACGGAAAAGAAAAGGGGGGCGTTTCTCCAAGTGAAACAAAACCTGACTGCGACGTCACGCGTAGCGACCCTTGCGTCGAGCGCCTGGCGCAATTGGCGCTACAGTGCGTCACGTCCGGTACGTTCCGGACGCAAAAAGATGGGTTCGAGCTGTTAAGGTCCACGTTCGCGTTCGGGGTTCCGTCTGACCGACCGCGGTTGAGCCGCGCCTTTGACTCAGCGCTGCGGCGTTTAAGCCAGGACGAACGACTCATCGAAACCGTGGACGTTCCCGAATCCGGCGTCCGGGAATGGCGAGCCACGCGACGAGGCGACGCGTTGCACGCGAGCGCGCTTCCCGTGAAACAAGCCTCCGTGCTTTACGACGACCTCGCGCACTGCGCGCGAAACGGGATTTTCCTGGAATTCGAGTCCCCTGCCTCCGGGAAGTTCGGACAGACGCACTTGCTTTTTCTGTGCGCGCCCCGGTTCGACACCAGCCGAGGCCGGAACCCGTTCGATTTGAAGTTCGACTGGGCGAAGTGGTACGACGTGCTTTGCAACGACCCCGCGCTGCGCGAGCTTGGCGCGAAACTGAAAATACAGGTGGTACACGCGCAGGTACGGCCGCGGGGCTTTCCCAAATCCAACGGCCACTGTTTCAAGCCCCTCTTTTACGTACAGTAGGAAAGTAACGTCTACACTGTTTGCGCATACAAGTTACGAAAATGGCCTTACAAGACTGACACTTTTCTTTTCTTTTCCACTCAAAAGCGCGCGCGGGTCTCCGGCTCTGGGAATCCTAAGCACAAAGACCGATTCGAAAAGCACAAGCGACTCGCCGCCGCCGCCGCGATTGCGGACGCGTTGGGGAGCGGCGATTTGTTTGAAACCTTGTCCCGGTGGAGCGCCGTGGCTGGCGTCGCGCTTCTTCCAGGCATGTTGCAGCAGCTCACGCAGGAAACCGCGTCAAACGCGGCGATGGCGTCGAACCTCGCGGCGAGCGCGGGGTGGGGTTTAGTCGCCACGCTGTTGCATAAAACGTCAAAGGAACTGGTACGTCGCGTTGGGGCTTGGACAAATCCAGGCACAGCGTTTGATGCCCTGTATGGAGTGCAGTCAGCAAGTACCACGCATTAGTCTCCCCTTTCCCAATCCCACGGCCTTCCCTGTTTCGCGGATTGCGCACAACACAAGTAGAGACTGTTCGGCCTGATTACGCCCGACTGTTTACTCATACACGTTACCAAGTACACCCGTACTCGCCGACTCAAAACTGACGCTGCTTTCTTTTCCAAAAAAGGACGCCGGCGCGTTCCGCGAACTCGCCGCGCTCACCGCGGTATCGAGTGATTCAAAAATGGGGTGGACCATGACCGTTGCCAGGGCGCGGTGTTTGTTCAAGCGCGGGCTACGCACGCCCGAGGCGGTGGCGATGGCGGGGGAAAGTGAGGTCGCGGTGGCGGTGGCGGAGGCGGATGCGGGATCCACATTCGGGATTCGCAAAAAGCAGAAAACCGGGGACGACGGAAACACCAACGCACACGCAAGCGCAAGCGCACACGCCGCGCGCCGCGCCGCGTTTGAACTCGTGGAGGCGTGCCGGCTACACGAAATGCGAAGGCTCGCCGCGGTCATCACGGACGCGCAAACCCTGGGCCCGATCGGGTCGTGGGAGGGCGAGGATGACGTGGGCGTCAATCTATGATGTACGATGTATGATGTATGATCTTCTATGATGTATCGTTGAATTGCTGAAAACCTTTTTTCACCTCTTTGGTCCCTGCGCTCTGAAACTTAAAACGGCAACGGCGGGAACAGCCCTTCGTTGCCCGGCTCCCGGAACTTCTTTTTGTTCGGTTCGGTTAAACGGAACGCGTCGATTCCTTGTTCGAACCCGCCTTGGTTCGAATCCCACAGGGTTTCGGGGGCGGATACGGTGTACGTGTACAGGAAGTTCCCCCTCCGCGCGGTGACGCCAAGGGAGTGCCGGAACGTGGTGCTTTCGCGTTCCGCTAAGTTGGGCGAGCCTTGGCTGATGTACTCGTAGTACACGTACGTGGTACCGTCGATGACTTCTTCCCGCGCGTACTCCACCTCAGCTAGGCTCACTTTCTGCCCGGTCGCGATCCTCCCCGTCGCGCGGTCCGCCAAAACGGCCTCAGCGACTTGCTTGGGTTGCCACTGCGTCGGGTCCTTGTTCGCCAGCTTGGGCGGCGCCGGCCCGACCGTCACGGTGCACGTCATCGGGCCTTTGAAGGCGATGAACTCGTACACGATTCTTTGCCGCGCGTCGGGGGACATGGGCTCCGCTTTGGAGTACCGCTCACGCACACGCGAAGGCGCCCACCGGATCGGCTCGCCGGTTTTCGTGGTGGTGGGGTACGAAAACTCGTACGCCATCGTGGGCTGTTGTACCGTGGTTAAAGGCACCAGGGTCTTCACCTCTCTCTGGGGGGCGGGGGGGGGCGCCGGGGTCGTCGCCACAGCCTCCACCACCGCTACCACCACCTCCTCGTCCGCGCACGCGGGGAGGGTCACCGCAGCGACCAACACCGCAGCGGCGTTTGTCAGCGCGACTCTTCGTGTGGACACGCGCGCGTCGGTTGCGAGTTGCGATGCCGAGTTGCCGAGATCGTCGGCGGGTGCGACCGCGCGGATCGCGGCGCGTAGTCGCGCGGGCGCGGTGTTCCCGACGGTCGATCCCTTACGCGCGGCCGCACCTGTACTAGTGGGGCGCGCGGGGGCGACGCGCGCGTGCATGCTCAACGCCATCGTGGTCATCGCGGCGGTCTGTGACAGGCCGGGTGGGAGGCTCCGATGTTATTATCGCCTCCAGAGCCAGAAACGCAGAAAGCCTGCGATTGCAGATCGTCCAAAGCTCCAAACGCCGGTTCGAGACTGGAGAAATATCTTTGCGCGTTGTTCATCACTGGAGGTAGACGACACCCATCACACCCCTGTCTCAAAACTCGTGGTCAACGGCACGTACGGCGCAACAACTCAAAACCGACGAGTAAAATATGTGTTTTTCGAACGAAAGGGAGGCCGAGAAAAAAGCGAAAGTTTGCCGCATGTTGCAAGGTCCCCCGGTTCGCGCCCTACCTACGCACAGTTCACGCGCGGCGACGGGCGTTTGGGTTGTCACGGACTCACCTTAGGTGTGTCACACCCAGCGGCGTTCGTTTTCGTGCTTTTTCAACCTCAACTCCGGCGCATTGCGTGTCGCGAGTTGAATCTCCGGACTGAAGGAGCAGAGTCGTGGTGGTGAATCCGGACTGCTCGCGGAAGCCGCGCGTGGGAAGCCCTACAAAACGCGCTCCCCCCTCGCCGGGAACCCCCTCTGTCGAGCTCGTTCGACGTGCGTCGAGCCCCCTTTTTGGTGGGTTAGATAGCCAAGCTCGTTAAGCGTGTGTACAGACCGGAACACGGCACATTCGTCGACATGACGCCCGCCCAAGACGCGCGTAACACGACGGTCCGGTAGCGAGAAAGCCACACACGAGCGCGCGAGTGCAGGGAAGATTTGCGGGGTACACTAGCACACACTTCCCTGAATCATGGCACCCGCAGAGGGAACCGAGGATACGAAGGAACTGAACGTCGCGGCGCAGACGCTGGGGGGCAGCGACGGCAGCGATGGAGGGGCGAGCGACGACAAGGAGGACGAAGAGGAGACCAAGTTCGTGGAGTGGGACCCGTCGGGCCGATTCGGACGGGTGCGTGAGATCTCGGCCGCCCCCTTTTTTTTTCCTCGTGTTTTCCGCACATCTGTGCATGTGGCCCTTTTTTACGCGGAGCCGACGCGCGCGTCGCGCGAAACTTTGCACGTCCCACGAGCGTTTCAAGGCGAAAACCGGAGCGCCGTACGAGCCAAACTCTTGGCCGGTTGACGTTTTCTCTATGGGGCTTTGCGACTCGAACAAACCCCACGAACCGCGACTGACCCGATTCCATTCAAACTTCAAAACGCAAAAAAAACATCGACAAAAAAATAATACAAAAAAATAATTAGACGACGAAACTTCTCGGCCGCGGGACGTACAAAAACGTGTACATGGCGTTCGACGAGGAGAACGGCATGGACGTGGCTTGGAACCAGGTCAAGGTGAACGGTTTGCCTAAACACGAAAAGGCGCGCCTGTTGAGTGAGGTTGAGATTCTGAAGGAGCTCGATCACAAGAACATTATCAAGCTGTACCATTCGTGGATCGTCACGGAGACGGATGAAATCAGCGTCAACTTCATCACCGAGGCGTGCGCGCAGACACTTAAGAAATACGCGGCGAAGCTGAAAACCAACTTGGACTTAAGGGCGGTGAAAAGCTGGAGTCGCCAAATTCTACGGGGGCTGGACTACCTGCACTCGCACGACCCGCCCATCGTGCACCGGGACTTGAAATGCGACAACATCTTCGTGAACCAGAACCAGGGCGAGGTGAAGATCGGGGATTTGGGTCTCGCCGCGGCGCTTGAAAACCAAAGAACCAAGTCTGTTATAGGCACCCCAGAGTTCATGGCCCCCGAGCTTTATGACGAGGACTACGACGAAAGAGTGGACATCTACTCCTTCGGGATGTGCATCATCGAGCTCGTGACGCACGAAGTGCCGTACCAGGAGTGTTCCAACCCGGCGCAGATTTACAAGCGCGTGACGCAGGGCGTGCGCCCCGAAGCGCTTGACAAAATAATCGACGCGGACTTGCGGTCGTTCATTTTGAAGTGTATCTCGCCCATCGAAAAACGGCTCAACGCCAAGGAGCTGATGAACGACCCGTTTCTGGACCGCACCACCAAGCCGAAGGTGGTGGAGAAGGTGGTGAGGGCGGTGGTGGAGGAGGAGCCGGAGGTTGAACGCCCGGGTGGAACGACGCAGTTCGTGGTTGCGAAGGAGAAGAAGGAGAAAAGCTCTTCTGTTGACAAAAACGCTTTTGCGAATCAGGGGACCAACCCGGACCAGGACGGGTACACGCCGCGGTCCGCGCGGGAGTCGCTCGCGGATGGGGAGTCTGGGGACACGGCGGTTGGTGCGCGATCCGCGCCGGCGAGCGAATCGGGGGACGCGGAGTTTGAATCGCGCGAGCTAGGTTCGTCGCGGCCGGGGAGCGAAAAGGGAGACCCCGGCGTTCCGAGCTTCGCGCAGGTCACCGCGGAAGGCGCTTCGCGCGGTGGCAGCGAATGCGGCTCGGAATCCACCTCACCCACGAACGCGCAGCACGGCACATCTTCGCGCACGGGGGGGGACAGCCCGGGTGTGCACGAGCGCGGCGAGGGAACCGGTAAGGATGGTCACGCCGGCGCCGGCGTTTCCGAACACCCATCGCCTTCGGGAAGCGCGGGCGACCTCGCCTCGGAAGCCGGCGACGCGCCCCTCGGTGGTTTGCCAAGAGCCAAGTCCCGCCTGGGTTTATCCAGCTCACGAGACGCGAGCAGGGATAACCTCCCCGCGCTCGCGGAACCCGCGGAGACGCCTTCGGGTGTTGAAAAAGGTGACCCGCCGCGGCGCAAGGGCGGGTCGCTTGATTTCAGGGTCAAGGGGAGAATTTTGGAGGACAAAACCTTGCGGTTACGGCTGAAAATAGGCGACGCGTCGGGGCACACGCGGACCGTGGAGTTCCCGTTCAACACCGACGCTGACTCCTCATACAGCGTCGCGAGCGAGATGGTGGACGAGCTTCAGCTCGCGCAGAGCGACATCCGGACCATCATGAATGAAATCGAAAGCGAAGTCAAGTTTCTGGACGTTGGGTCGGTGAAGAGCGGGGACACGCCTGACCCTAAACCCGAACCGCGTGAGAGCCACGCCGAGAGGACGCAAGCGGCGGGCACGAAGGAAAAAGGTCAAGAAAGTTCGTCAAAAAAAGCAAACAGGTCCTCCGCGCCTGACTTGGCGGGGGGGTACACTTCGGGCGACGGCGGGCCGCAAACGCAAAGCGCGTCGCCGTCGTCGCGGCCGATGACGCGTTCGCAGTCGCACCACGCCGCGGCTTCCATGCAACCGGCAACCGCGCCTGTGACCGCGGCTGTTTCGTCACCGCCGAGCCGGTCCGCGTCGCCCGCGCCGGCCACGGCGCGGCGTTCCTTCGGAGACGCGCAAACCGCGCCGCCGCCGTGGCCCACGACGTACCCCGCCGACCGCACGCCGCCGATTGGCGCGATTGGCGCGTTTGCGCAAATCCCGCCGCCCCCCTCCCCCGCGGTTATCGAAGCCGCGGTTGAAGCCGCGGCGCGCGCGGCCGCCGCGGATCTCACCGCGGCGGGCACGCATTCGCCCCCCATAGCGCAAACTCAAACCTCGCAGTGGGCCCCGCCGCCAGCCGCCACAACGCACGCGATTTCGCAGCTGGAGCAGCAGATGTCCCTGGTGCACATGCACGCCACGGCGCACCCCGCGCCGCACCAAACCCACCCCCCGCATTCCTTCGGGCCAGGGCAAACGCGGGGCGGCGCGCCGTCCTCCACGGCGTCCTCCGTGATTTCCGAGGACCTTGCGTACCAGCCAATTGACGAGGAGGACATCCACGAGGAAAGGGAGATGGAACAGCTGGTGGCGTCGCAGCAACGGGAAACCGCGGATATGGCTCGGCGGCACAACCAGCAGATGGCGGAGAAAAGGGAGGCGATGACGCGACGCAAGCTGGAGCGCAAGTCGCTGCTGGGCGGGGTTTTCGGGACGCACGGCGCCGGCGGGGCTTCGCATGTGGCGACGGCGAGTCACGGGGATGGGCACGGAAACAGCGCCACGGGCACGGCGCCGCGGCCGATCGGCGCGGCGGGCACGGAAGGCGTAGGGATGGTGGCGCCAGGACGACCTCCCATCGCGAAACCGCCCGGGTTGTCGCACCAAGGACTGGGAACCGGCCCGCCGCCCCCGGGAAGCACGCCCCCGACGAGCCCCGCGTTTAACGCCACGAGCGCGAGGCCGAGCTCGCATTCGCATGCGCAAAACAACGCACACGCACACGGGTCGCAACCGTCGTACGGGGCGGCTCCGCACGCGCCCGTCCCTGTTTCGGGGGCGCCGCCGTCGTACCCCCAAGCCGGCCAGCCCGCATCGCGCGCGCCCGCCCTGACGCACATCGCGCAGGCGGCGCACCCCACCCCGGCGCGTTCGCTTTCGGGCGCGAGCGCGAGTGCCAACGCGAGTCTTATGAGCCGGTCCATGTCCAACGGCAGCGTTGGTGGCGGTCAGGTGAGCAGCGGGAACAACAGTGACGACGGTAAGCCTAACGAAAAAGCAGTGAAACAGGCGAAGGCCAAGGAGAAGTTGATGATGATGGAAGCAAGCGCGTTGCTTAACCTGGATGGGTTTTCCAAACCCAAGGGGGGGGGGGACGCGAAGGGGAAGGAAAGCCAGAGCATGAAACCTAAGAAGGAAAAAGCACCGCCGGCTGGTGATGCGAACGCCGGGGGGCAAACCGCCAGCACAGGGCACACGCAACCGCCCGTGGGTTCCTCCGGGAACGCAAACAACGCCCCCACGCTCGGTTCGGAACCGGCCGATCGGTGCGTCAAGCCCACCATGTACGCCCCCACGAACGGAAGCGTCGAGGCGTACAACGGCGACATTCCGCATGCCACGGGCGTCGCCTCACCAAACGCGCCCATGCACGCCAACCCCAACGCGCCCATCACCGGCAACCCCCCAACGCACGCACACCAAACCCAGCTCGCGCAGCAGGAAGCGCAGTGGCAGCAGCAGGCGCAGCAGGTGCAGACCACGATGCAAGCTCAGCAACACGCGATGCAACAAGCGTCCGACGGTTTTGAGCTCCGAGAAACAAACCTAGGCACGACGAAATAGGCACGATAGAGATGTATGATAACAAATCAAAACAAAACAACCAAACCCGAAGCAAGCAGATCTCGAACCCGGCGGGCGCTACGAGTACGCCGCACGCCGCGGGGCACATCGCGCGTTCGATTGCTAAATATCTTCGTCCCCAAGGGTTTGTCGTTTACTTTTTTGTCCTTGGTTTCTCGGCTCCTCGACCGTCGACACAACGCATCAGCGCGCCTGGCGGTGCCTCACTTCCCCGCAGCTCGCCGCGTCCTTTCCCCAACCAGGATGCGTACTTCGAGGACTTGATGACTTGAGGACTTCGGCGTCTCCGAACGTTGATTAACTGTTTAGTGTGTTCCGATGGACCGCCCGATGGCGTCCGGGACGTTCGTTGATATTCAAGGTCTCAAGGCGCGGCCTGACCTGAACGGCAAGCGCGCTGTGGTGGTGGCTTTCGCGTCAGATCGTGAGCGGTACCACGTCAAGGTCGGCGGCGAGGCGCTTTATTTAAAACCCGCGAACCTGACGGTGACGAACGCGGGGTCGACATCTGGAGGTGACTCCGCACACAAAGCCAACCGAAACGCGCGGTGCCAGTGCGGGTCGGGGAAGAAACACAAAAAGTGTTGCGGCGACGGCAAGAGCAACGCGGGGATTTTCCCTCTCGAGCAGTGGTCGCAGTCCACCAATCACGTCATCAAGAAATACAAAACACTGTCTCCTGAAGAGTAGGCAAGGCTGGCTATCGAGACATGGCTGCCACACGCGAACATGAAGCAGGCGGGCGACGCGGACGCGGAGGATCTCCTCGAAGCGCACACGATGTGGGCAAGGGCAACGCGTTGCTTACGCTCCGGTGATTTGGACCAGGCGAAAACTTTATTCGTAAGCGCTTGGTTACTCAACGACCGCGTGTTCTTGGTGTTCGACCGCGTGTTCTCGGTGTTCATGACAGAAGAGCCTCCGGGCAGTTTTGAGCGCATGCCGATGCTCACTTTGCGGTTGCACATTTTAAAGTCGCACCTGTTTCTTCGTTTAGGGAACGGGAAAGTCACGGTGCGTTCGCTGGACGACGCGCTGGGGGGCGCGACGAGACCCATCCGCACCGAAAAAGAAGCGCGTATGCTTCGCGCGATGTTCCACGGCAGCAAGGCGACGAAGAGCGACAAGTGGTTACCCGACGAATTCAAACTGTGGCTCAGCGACGCGCATCCCGACGACCGCCAACAGTTCGCCGCGCACGCCTGGCTCTCGATTCTGGTGTTTCGAGACGTGAAACTCGGATCGTACGACGACGCGGTTGCGTATCTTTGAGCCGCAAAACAAAGCAACGCGCGACACGTGTATTTGCACGGCGAACGCGCCAACGCGGATCGGGGCACCTCTGCGATTGGCCCACAATCTCCACCTTTTTGGAGGTTGGCGCACACGCAGTTCCCGGTCGCCGACGGAGGCACGGGCGTTGACGCCAAGTGTATCGCCATGGCCAAGGCGCGCAGAGCGCTGGACGACCAGGGCGTCGCGGCGTTCGTGGACGCCATGCGCGCCGCGGGTATTGACCAGCACGACGACCGCGAGGTGAATAAGATGCACGGAATGTGCGTGAAGTGCGGCGCGGCGAGGCACGCGGAGGGCAGCGCGCTTAAGAAGTGCGCGTGCGAGCGGGCGTACTGCTGCGGCGAGGCGTGCCAGGACGGGGACTGGGCCGACCACCAGGCGATGTGCCGGCTGGCGGCGCGGGCGAACTAACCGGAGAAGAAGGAACCGGCCAGCCTCCGCCCCTGACGCCGGCCCCTGCCGCCGGAGGTAGATTTGGACGAAGCCATGTACGGAATTTGCTTCAACTGCTCCACCGGGTACGACGACCCGGGGACGGTGCCGGCGGCGAAAGGTTCCGAACGCTGCAAGACTGGGAAGTGCCCGTGTGAAGGCGCGCATAACGCGATTCGCGTTTGCGAGGCGTACGAACGACGACGCACGGAGGATGTCACCACGCACGGCGCGCACATCGGTGAGTGGTGGCACGGTATGTCGCACACGGATCGCGTGAAACTTGTCAGGAAGTTTTCGGAAACATGCCCAACACGCGGATGTCGGATGGCGCGATGTCGGATGGCGCGACGACAAAAAACGCGACGACGAACGTCGGCGTCGCGCTTGACGAGTACGACGAGGAATTCTTGTCGGGAAAAAAATGCTTGTGTTAGGAAGGTCAGCACGTGGAACGCCACCCGCACACCGATGCGCTTCTTCACGAGCTTTGGCTTAGGTCGAAGTGGAGTTCGGAGGGTCCCGAGAATAAACAGAAACTCGAGACACACGATCACGGCGTTTGTTTCGACGCTTGCTAACGACAGATTTTGCCGAAGATGTGGACGCCGGCGGGTAAGACTGCTTTTTTCGCGCCGGAGGTCAAAAGAGACTCACTGTACGACGCGATGGGCGGCACTCCGCAGGTGTTGACCGATAAAGCTGACGCCGAGACGGTTGTAAGAATCAACAGAATGATCGAGAATTGGCTCGTGTTGGAGCCGTCGGCGTTGACCTACGCCCTGCAACGACGGTTCGTGTCGCTGAATTTTCACGAATCCGAGCCAAGCGCGAGCGTGCGGCACGAATACTCCAAACTCTCGGGCTGCGACGCCTGCGGCGGGCCGTGCGACGGCACGCGATCGTCCTGTTGCAAGGGCTGCGCGCTGCTGACGTGGTGGTGCAGCTTGGGGTGCCGGGAAAGCTCGAAACACGCGCGAAAGTGTCTAATCGGAAGTCGCGAAGCGATACTCGCGGTTCAGTTCGGGGTGAGCGCGTGACGAAGGACCATACGTTCGTCGCGGTTATAAAACACCCATCACGAAATGGGTTCCTTTGTGTGATGGTCCAACACACAATATCTTTTCATACATTTACCAATTGAATTACTCCCCCCTCCTCGTCTCTGTCTCTGTTTTGTCACCCTTCTTACCCCACGCTTCCCTCCAGCTTCAGAGACATGAGCTGGTTCACCTCCGCGGCGAACTCCATGGGCAGTTCGTTGAACACCTCGTTGCAAAACCCGCTGATGATGATCCCAACCGCGGTTTCCGGGTCGATGCCGCGTTGCTGGAAGTAAAATAACTGGTCCTCGCCGATTTTCGAAGTCGACGCTTCGTGCTCCACCCGCGCGGACGGCTCGCGGACGCTGATGTACGGGTACGTGTTCGCCCCGGCTTTGTCGCCGATCAGCATGCTGTCGCACTGGCTGTAGTTCCGCGCGCCCGTCGCTGAGGGCGCGACTTGCACTAACCCGCGGTAGCAGTTCCGGGATTTACCCGCGCTGATGCCCTTGCTCACGATCCGCGATCGCGTGTTTTTCCCGATGTGGATCATCTTCGTGCCGGTGTCCGCTTGCTGGCAGTTGTTCGTCAGCGCCACGCTGAAGAACTCCCCGACGCTGTTGTCGCCTTGTTGTAAAAAAATAAATGTCAGTCTCGTATGGGCAATCAGTCGGCGGAATGTGGTGATTGGGAAATACGTACCTTTTAAAACCACGGACGGGTACTTCCACGTGATCGACGACCCGGTTTCCACCTGCGTCCACGAGATTTTACTGTTATCCCCTTTGCACAGCCCCCGTTTGGTGACAAAATTGTAAATCCCACCCTTGCCGTTCACGTCCCCGGCGTACCAGTTCTGCACGGTGCTGTACTTCACCTCCGCGTTCTTCGCGGCGCTGATCTCCACGACGGCGGCGTGCAGCTGGTTCTCGTCGTACGCCGGCGCGGTGCACCCCTCCAGGTAGGAGACGTAGGAGTCCTCCTCCGCGACGATTAAGGTGCGTTCGAATTGTCCACTGGACTCGGCGTTGATTCGGAAGTACGTGGATAGCTCCATCGGCGAACGCACGCCTTTGGGGATGTAACAAAACGACCCGTCGCTGAACACGGCGGCGTTTAGCGCGGTGAAGTAGTTGTCCCCGACCGGTACCACGGACCCGAGGTGTTCCTTGATCAAATCGGGGTACTCCTTGATTGCTTCGGAGATGGACATGAAAATCACGCCAACCTTGGCCAGGTCCGCCCGAAACGTGGTGGCGATTGACACGGAGTCGAACACGGCGTCCACGGCGACGTTGGACAAGCGTTTCTGTTCGTTCAGCGAAATCCCCAGTTTATCAAACGTCTTTAACAACTCGGGGTCGACTTCGTCCAAGCTCTGTTTCTTGGCCATTATCTTCGGCGCGCTGTAGTAGGAAACGGCTTGGTAGTCAATCGTGGGGTACCGGTTATCGCTCCAGTCCGGTTCCTCCATCGTGAGCCACTTCCGGAACGCCTTCAACCGAAACTCCAACATCCACTCCGGTTCGTTTTTCTTGGCGCTGATGATCCTCACCGTCTCTTCGCTCAAACCCTTGGCGATCGTGTCGGTTTCGATTTCCGTCTTGAAACCAGCCGCGTACGGCTTGTTCAGCATGGCCTGGATCTTGTCGACCTGGTGGTTGGGAGGACATAAAAAAATGAGGAATCGGTCAGGACAAATGGGAGGATTTGGTGCTAGGATTACTGGATTACGGTTATACGTCACGGGGATCTCCCGAGATCGCGGGGGGCGAAACCCGAAACGCGCATCACGACGTACCTCTTCAGCCTTCGCGTCCTTCGGGGGTGGTCGGGGGGGGTCGGCGATGGCCTCGGCGCGCGCGTCGAGCCGTACGCCGCGAACGGGGGCGCGGCCGGTGAGGCCTTTGAGCGAGGACGACGTCGCCTTGTTGGCGTGGAATCTTTTAGAAGACGTAGCCCCCCGGCGGGCGCGGCCGGTCATCGCACCGGCGGCGACCGCGCCGACGCACGACAAAGCGCTCGACATGACTTACGTTTGGGAGCAACTGAGTTCCCTTCCGTCCAACGCTGCGCGTCGGTGAGTGATGACCTTCCCGGGGAAACGGGGAGAAACAAACACGTCTCGAGATTTGAGTGACGGCACGGCGGCCCGTGGGAAGAACGAAGAAGCGACTCGCGGATATGGTGGTGGTCCGTGGAAGTCAGTGGTGTCAGTCTGATGAGAATCAAAATTCTGGCACGTGATTCCCCCCTTTCCATTCCATTCTCTATCCCGAAGCACCGAAATCCTCCAAAGCTGAAGTGCGTTCTTTCGTCTGCTAACACAGCCGCTGCGCAGCGGCTGTGTACCCCCCCCCCGTGTATACCGCCTCCGATGGTCACGGTTTCCGCGGCGACTCTCCGCGCGTTCGCGCTGGTCACCGCGGTGAAGCTGTTGCTCGTGCCTTGTTACTACTCCACGGACTTTGAGGTCCACCGGAACTGGCTCGCGGTGACGGGCACGCGTCCTTTGCGTGAATGGTACGTCGACACCACGTCGCAGTGGACGCTTGATTACCCACCCTTGTTTGCGTATTTCGAAAGCGCACTCGCGGTCGTGGCGAACGTGGTGGACCCGAAAATGCTCGCGGTGCGGGCAACGCCGTACGCATCGAGCGCCTGCGTGTTGTTCCAAAGAATCTCGGTCATCGCAGGCGACGTTTTTTTGGCAATCGGCACCTGGTTTGCGGCGATGACACCAACGACGACAAAAAAGAAAAACTCCAAAACCTTCGCCGTCGCTTCCGCCACGCTCCTGGTGCTGTTCTCGCCCGGGCTGCTACTGGTGGACCACGTGCACTTCCAGTACAACGGGCTGGGGTTGGGAATTTTGGTTTTGGCGATTGGGTTCGCGGGAAGGGGCGACGCTCTTTTCGCCGCGTTTTTCTTTTCAGTAGCGGTGCACTTCAAGCACGTGTTTCTGTACGCCGCCCCCGCGTTCGCGACGCACCTCTTGGCGCGCCACGTACCTGGCGGGTGGCGAATGGGGTGGCGCACTGACCGCGTTTTATTGGTAAAAATCACGCGCCGAATTGCGTCGTACGTTTCAGTCGCGGCGTTCGTCACCGCCGTTTCCCTCGGGCCGTTCATCGCGAACGGCCAACTTTTAGTCGTCACAAATCGCCTGTTCCCGTTCGAACGCGGGCTAACGCACGCGTTTTGGGCGTGCAACTTCTGGGCGCTGTACAACGCGGGTGACAAGATTCTGGTGAAGGCGTTACGATTTTCGGGAGCCGTTTCTCAAAACGCCGTGGTCCCGACTGCGAACTTCGCCGGCGGCATGGCCGGCGCCGGCGGGTCGTTTTTGCAAACGCACTTGGCGTTACCCGCGGTGACGCCGTCGATGGCTAACGTGTTGGTGCTTCTAAGCTCATTGCCTGCACTTTATGCGCATGCAGTACGTAAAAGCCCGGATGAAGCCCGGAAGCAAACCAAACAAACCCTAAACCCTAGTGCCTTGCCAAAACTCGTCGCGCATTGTAACTCGTGCGCTTTTTACTTTGGGTGGCACGTGCACGAAAAGGCGATTTTGACGGTGCTGGTTCCGTTTGGTTTGGCGGTTGCGCTGGACGCGGACGACGAGCGTATTGACGCGGGTGATTTCGCGAAGGTGGCGGGGCAGTTTCTATTCTTATCCGTGGTAGGGACGTACGCGCTGATGCCTTTGCTGTTCGAACCCTGGGAATGGCTGTTGAAACATTTCATCCTTCTTCTTTGGGTGGTTTGTGTTGTTGGGCTGGTGCGGCAGGTAATCGAGACGAAACGCGCGCCCGGTGAAGATTCCCGCCACCCGTTGTTCACGCAAACGCAGTTTCTTTTTTTAACAACGTGCCTTCCTGTCGTGGAGCTTTACCGAACCTTCGGCCACTTTTTGGTGTTCGGGCCCGAAAAAATGCAGTTCCTACCCCTCGCGCTCGTCTCGGCGACGTGCGCGGCGGGCGTGACCCACGCGTTGGGCGCGCAAACATACGCAAACGTGAAAAACATATTAGTAAGACAAGGAAAGACATATTGAAAGACGTATCCTAAACCTAGTCATTATTGTATTAGAACCTAGTTTAGCGAGTCGCCGTTGATCGTGTCGGACCATGGCTACTGGACGTCGCCGGTGTTTCATTTCACAAACCCCCCCGTGGCGTGTTCCGCCGCGAGCGCCGCCGCGGCGCGTTCCTTTTGTTTTTCCCTGCCAAACGCAAACGCGCCAGCCGTGGTGATTGTGTACCCCAGCACGCCCTGCGCCGAAATGGGGTTGCGGAACACAAACACGGACACGATCGTGGTGAACACGTTCTGTAAGGATAAATAACCGAAAGTGTCAGTCGGCGAGTTGTGATATTTGTAAGATTTACCAGGGCCCTGGTAAGTGTTACGGCCGTACTGGCAATGCTACATACATCACGAGTAGTGCGCTGAAACAGGGGCTTGAACTAGAGAGGCGGGATATGGGAAAGCCCTAAGACGTACGTACCTTGACGTTCCCAAGGACCTGCATGGAAAGCGCGCCGACTTCCGAGGTCACCGCGAACTGCGTCAGGTTCACCAGAAACGCCCCGCCGCAGTTCGCCGCGAGCAGGGCAAACGTGCGTCGGTCGCTCCACACGAAGGCCAATTTTTCCAGTATCACGCCAGGGCGTTCCAAAACGCACGACATCGGCAACAGCGTGAGCATGGAGAACAAACTCATCCACCGTAAAAGGCTCATTGAATCCAGGCCCGCTTCTTTGTTCAGCAACAGCTCCTGTAAACAACTCTTCACGCCGCGCGCGACGTTGGACGCGAACACCAAACACACACCGAGCGCGTGGAACTTGGGCTCACCGCCCGCGGCTAACATGGCGCCTCCCATCACTGGCACCAGCGTGAGCCAGACCTTGCTCCGCTCCTGTTTCCCGAGAATTAAAACACCCCCCGCCGCGGTGAACGCGGGCGTGGACGCCGCAAGGGCTTGTTCAAGACTCACCTCGACGTACTTGAACGACGCGACTGCGAGGGCGACGGAAACGGCGAGGGTTTGCGACAGCGCGAACACCTTCCCCGCGTCTCTCCAGTTCTTCAAAGGCACGCGTCTGCTCCACCCCACGTTCGCGCTGAACTCGCACCACAAAAACGAAACCAGCATGTGAAGGAACGTGAGGAACACCGGCAACCCGAAATCCGTGCCCATCAAAAATTTGTTCGTCGTGATGAGCAACACGGTGGCGCAGTACCATCCAACAACCGCGGCGACTGCTTTCGCGGGGAGCTTGGGGGTTCGCCCGCCCCGAGTTTCACCGGACACCGCTCCGCTGGTGGAAGCGGACGACGCCATGCCGACACTCGGGTGCGCCACGAAGTGGCTCGCGATCGAGATGCGATCGAACGGCCGTGTTTTTCTCGATTTTGCCGCGAAATCTTGCCCGCACCAAAAAAAACAGGTTTGGGCCTGTAATCTTCGACACGCCGAGGAGGCGAGCTCGCGTCACACATGCGCGCGCAGCATGAGCGACGCACCGAGCGTTACTCCGCGTGCGGGTGGTTTTCAAACCACGGTCACGCCACCGCGTGCGGCGCGTGTTCCAGCGCCCCTGGACCCCGAGACCCCGGATTCTTCACCCCCTAATCCAAGTTCCGTCCAGAACAATGCGGGGCATGGGCAACAACCACGGGGAGGTTTCGGGGAGGCTTCGTCCGAGACCCCGAAATTTGAGGACGAGGAGGATGGTGAGCGTGGTGACGGTTTGGTGACCGAGCCGCAACACGTCGCCGAAACGCCTGCGAACGACGTAGCGACTGTCGCACGACTCGCCCTGCATGTACAACAACCCGCGACCTGGGCTGAGTCAGATGCGGACGACGACATGGAGGAGCCACCCGTGTGGCGTGACCCGGACGACCACGAGGTTACCGAGCCCGTTGGGGAGACGGACGACGAGATTCCTGAAGAGGTTGACGAAATACGTGATGACGACACAAACCAAGAAGACCGACCAGCACGCTGGGCATTCCTCGACCTGCGCGGACACCACGCCCTGGATTTGTACAACGAAGTGCGTCTCGTTGCTTTTCCAGGTGTTTGCCCCGAATCTCTCGTTTTGTTTTTCGAGATTTACATGTAGCGCGCCCATCCGCTTTCGCTAACCCGAACAATCAAATAATCCCTCTCCTCCCCTGCAACAGACCGGCGGCCTGGACGGTAGCTCATACGGCGACACCACTTCACGCCAGTTTCAAAACGGCAGGGACATCCAGGGAATTCCCTGGGCCAGGCTGCAGTACACCCGGGATCGGTACCGCCAAAAACGAGTGGCGGAGTATAAAAACTACGTCAACTTGGATTTCGACCCCGCAACGCTGGACCGGCTGTGTACCCCCGTCGCCGAGGTGTCTCCTGATGACGAGTTCTTTGTCTTCGCGCACAACACGCGTGCTGTGCGGTCCAACTTCGTACACTTCCAGCTGCGGAACCTGGTGTGGAGCACGTCGAAAAACGACGCGTACGTGATGAGCGAAAACAAAATCGTGCACTGGAACTCGCAGACGCGGCGGGCGACGACGACGCTGGATTTGGACGGAGGCGGGGGGGGGGATGAAAACAACACGCAATACGATAGCACTGGTGATTTCGACGATGACATGGAAGGCGGCGTTTCCGGATCCGGCCGGATCGGCGAGCGCAGTACCTCCGACGATACCTCCGACCGAAACGGAAACGCGCCTTCCGCGTCCGCCGCTTCCTTTTCGCGCTCCACCAACTTCCCGCGCGTACAAATAAGCACGACTTGCGTCCGGGACGGCTTAATCGCGGCCGGGGGGTTCGCGGGCGAGCTCGTGGTGCTTGACGTGCGAACCGGTAGGTATTTCCCATTTACCACATTCCGCCGACTGATTGCCCATACAAGACTGACATTTATTTATTTTATTTCAATCAGGGGTTTCGCACAGCACGCGTGTCACCCAAGACGACAACGGCATCACGAACGCGGTTGATTTCTTCACCTCTCCCAGCGGCGCCGAGGCGCTCGTGTGTTCGAACAACGACAAGCTCGTTCGGTGGTACGACGTGCACACCATGGCTTGCGTTGGGAAACATTTGTACCCATGGGCGGTGAACTACACCTCCGTCGGGGCGGGTGGTAAACTGGCGTGCGTGGTGGGGGACACGAAAGGTACGGGCTTTTCCCAACCCAAATCTCGGCCTCCCTGTTTGCCCATACAAGACTGACACTTTCTTTTATTGGTATCAAGACGCCTGGGTGGTGGACACGGCGACCGGGCGGCTCGTCGCGAAGGTACGTGTTGCGCGTTTCCCGAATCCCGCCTCCCTGTGTTCCCACACGAGACTAACACTTTGTTTTACCTATCGTAAGTGCGCCGGGCACCTCGACTTCTCCTTCGCCGCGGCATGGCACCCGGACGGCGTGCGGTTCGCGACTGGGAACCAGGACACCACGACGCGGGTGTGGGACATACGGCACCTAGGCCAGAGCCTGGCGGTCTTAAAAGGGAAAATGGGCGCGGTGCGTTCCCTGCGGTTCTCCAGGGACGGCGACTTTCTGCTCGCCGCCGAGCCGGCGGATTTCACACACGTGTACGACGTCAAATCGAACTTCACGGTGCGTAGTGGGGCTTTCCCGAATCCTGATACGCTGGTTACGGACCCTCTGTGCGTGCACTACTCGTGATGTATGTAGATCGTGATGTACGTAGCAGTTGCCAGTACTAGTAACAGTTACCAATAGTAACAGTTACAAGCAATGGTAACTGTTACCAGTCTGGTAACTCTTACAAATACATCACAAGTGCACTGTTCGGCCCGATTCCGGCCGACTGTGGAGGCCGAATCCCGTCTCCCTGTTTGCCGATTGTCCGGAGTAGTTACTCACACAAGTCACGGGAAGACTTACCTTTTTCGTTCACAAAAACAGCGCCGGCAAACGTTGGACCACTTCGGGGAAACCGCGGGGGTTTCGTTTTCGCCGTGCGCCGAAACGCTTTTCGTCGGCGTGGCGGATTTGACCTACGGCAGTGTGCTGGAGTTTGAAAGGAAAGGACTCGGGGGGGGGGGGGGGGGGGGGGGGGGGGGGGGGGGGGGGAAAATGGGGGGGGGAAAAAGTT
>Ga0302130_1000087_pt1 | contig 73291 bp, 61 predicted proteins | sample CB9_surface_MG_FD_203117 | JGI IMG/M metagenome (GOLD analysis project Ga0302130, IMG submission 203117) | Marine microbial communities from Western Arctic Ocean, Canada - CB9_surface | ecosystem: Environmental > Aquatic > Marine > Oceanic | place: Canada: Western Arctic Ocean | collected... | reverse complement strand
CGATCAAGGCCTTATTCTAATTGATTCGTTGTATGGCGATTTAACCGATTTGGCCATCGAGAATATCCGCACCTTAGGTTTTGATCCAAATGATATTAGTTACCTTATCGTGACACACGCTCACTATGACCATGTTGGCGGCGCTAGGCGATTCCAAGACGAATTTGGGGCTGTTGTGATGATGACCGAGACGGATTGGCAGATGACAACTGAACCGGCGATTTATCAAGAATACCCAACGCCTATTCGTCACCTGGCCGCTAATGATGGAAGCACCCTTACCTTGGGCCGAGAACAACTTCAGTTTTTTGAAACCCCAGGCCATACCCCCGGGGTGCTGTCTCTTGCGTTCACGGTTTATGACGATGGTTATCCAAGGGAGGCATTCATGTTTGGCGGAGTAGGTCTAAACTTTAGTGGGGTCGAGCGCACTGAGTCCTACATTAACAGCGTGGAGCGGCTTCAAAAAATGCGCGGAGTTGAAGTTAATATCCCTAACCATGAATCTACCGCAGGGGTTTTTGCTCGTAACGAGCGTCTTAAAAATCGAAAAGAAGGTGAGCCTCATCCATTCGTAGACCCAGATACTTACTACGCATGGTTGGAAGAACTGCTGGTCGCCGCTGAACAAAAGCTGGACCAAGAAAGAGCAGCCGGTAACCCTTAAAACATTTAGTTGGGTGCCTGAGTAAGACACATTTTACTCGGGCATCGCTTCTATCGAGTGACAGCTATCCGCTTCCCTCGGTTACGCCTTTTATATTAAATTAGGATTCTTATTCTAAGATCAGGGATTATGTAAATCCAGTACCCTAGAGGTGATCGGGGAAAAGATTGCTGTGTACTGATAGTGGTGACGGTGAAGTCGCTAGGGGAGGCCTAATTTATTTGCCAGCGCGCAAATAAGCGTTTGGCTTGGCTAAGTTGGTCGCTATCCATGCCTGCCTCAATATCCGAACGAATATCTCCAGCTCCTTGGTGGTCTCTGCTGATTGCCATGCTAGCCCACGCGTGGGCCTGAACGGGGTCTGCAGTGACACCTTCGCCTTCTTGATACATTTTGGCGAGTAAAAAAGCGGCCTCAGGGTGGCCGCTCTCAGCAGCCTCTCTGTACCAGTTAATGGCTTCGTCAAGGTCTTCAGGAGTGCCATCGCCGCTGTAGTAGAGGCTGCCGAGGTTGTATTGGGCTGCTGAGTGCCCTTGCTTTGCGGCGGCTTCGGTCCACTTGAACGCCAAGTCGACGTCTTTTTCGACTCCTTGGCCCATAAAGTACAAAATGGCCAAATTATATTGGGCTAAATCCAGCCCATCCTCTGCAGCGAGAGAGAATTCATAGAATGCCTCTTCGAAATTGCCTTTGAAAGCTGCGCTCACGCCGTTCTCATAGTCAGCGAGCGTCAGAGGGCTAAAGTTAAGAAGCAGTCCAAGGGTAGGAAACATCAGGATTTTTTTAAGCATGTAGCAATGGTAATACAGCTTTAGGGCGAAGAATACTGCGATAAGACAACTAGAGTGACATATGGCTATGAAAAACCGTAGATTTCATTATAATAGCGCGCTCTCGGAAGCTTGCTTCACAGATAATGCACCCGTAGCTCAGCTGGATAGAGTACCTGGCTACGAACTAGGGGGTCACACGTTCGAATCGTGTCGGGTGCACCAAACATAAAAAAGGGATCTTTTAAGGTCCCTTTTTTGTGCCTGTTGTTTCTGGCTGAGAGAATATGCTGGTTGATCAATTGTGCCACAGTTATGAGACGGTGCCTGCGCCGCCTTAGCTGGGCGAGACTTACCCCGCACCCGAACCAACGCTTAATAGTTCAAAAGACGGTCAAAGCCACCCGTAGGGCGCGTAAAACAGCTGATCTTTTTTATGAAACTTTTGTATCTATGATGATTTAGCATAATTGCGATGTTTGGGGATGTTAATAGTCCTAACATACTTTTTGCTGTTAAATTATTAATCTAATAGTGCCCACATTCGCTTATTCCAGTTAACACAAATGCTTGCCGAATGTATTCTTGTCGTATCTTTAATGCCCCTCTGTCTAATCTCGCGCATAAACCAAATAAGAAATGGTATTGCGACGATCATTCTCAGAAATATAAGTAACGCAAAACGCCTCATCGGTCGCCTCGCACTGCTTTACGATGGTAGATTGTTGCAAAAGCCATCAAGTAGGCATCAACAAGAACATCAACTCCAGCCAAAGGTCAGCTTATGAGAGGAGGGCAACGTAGACTCTATCTTGTGATGTATTCGAAGCTGTCAAATTGGAGAAGGCCATAGCGCTCAAGACGTATATTTTGGCTTATTCAGTTACGATCAATCAAACAGGTAAGCTGGGGATCGTCAGTTATGGATTTTTGTAGATGATCATGGAAGGCGATTGGAGCAAAGGGTCTGGGGTCGCAATTTGGGCTGTTGGTGGGAACCTCGCAGGACTTGCTCGACGGTTAGACTCAGAGAGTCCTTTCTCGGGTCGTTGAAAAATAGTGCGAGCAGGATTACTCTCATTTACGTAACTAATTAGATTATGGGCATCGCTATGCTGCAGCTCTATGAAAATACAGGGAAAATGGCCTTAGGAAGTCGCCTCAAGCAATTGAGTGAGAGGCTTGCAGAACAGGCTGCAAGAGTCTATGAACTCTATGAAGTGGACCTCGACCCGAAATGGTTTCCGGTATTTTACATGCTGAAATCGGGAAGGTGCTTGCCTATTACGGTTATCGCTGAAGCCATCGGTCACTCTCATGCGTCCGTTAGCAAGATAGCGAAGGAGATGGCAGCTGCTGGGATTCTCAAAAGTGAGAAATTTGCTGGCGATGCACGGGTTAAGCAAGTTTGCATTACCGACAAGGGGTGCTCACTTCTGTCTGGATTTGAGCGCCAGACTGCTGACATGGAGGCAGTGGTCGATGAACTGCTGGGCCAGTGTCAGCATAATATATGGGAGGCTATTTCTGAAGTTGAATACCTTCTGGAAGAAAAAGATCTCTACTGTCGAGTGAGAAGTAAATGTATTGACAGGGACAGAGAGAATATTGAATTGATCGAATACAGCGCAGAGCATGCAACGAGTTTCCGTGACCTAAACTATGAGTGGATCAACAAGTATTTCGAGGTTGAAGTGTCCGACTCGGCGATGCTCGAAGATCCGGAAAAACAGATACTCGCGAAGGGTGGCTACATCGTGATTGCTAGATATAGGGGCAGCGTGGTGGGTACCTGCGCTTTGATACGCCATGATGCTAATCGCATAGAGTTGGCGAAGATGGCAGTAGATGACAGCGCGAAAGGTAAAGGCATAGGCTACCTATTGGGCCAGCGTTGTGTTGATAAGGCACGAGAGCTAAATTATCGACAGGTATTTCTCGAGAGCAACACCAAACTTAAACCGGCGATAAATTTGTACAAGAAGCTCGGTTTCAAGCGCATCATAGGCGAGCCGTCTCCCTATGAGCGCTGCAACATCCAGATGTTGCTAACCTTCTTTGATTGAGCCGAAAACATGCCATCCAATGGTGTAACTTGCAATTTAGTGGCTCATTGGTGGCAGTAGAAAAAATTCAAAAAAACTTTTTCTACTCTCGTCTATTGCAGCAGGCCTAAAGGGCTGACCTCTATGCTTCTAAAGGATTGTATTTAAGATTTGATTATCATGTCAGCTGTACGCCTTTGGTTAGCGAATACTCGTTCACGATCGGCTTGAATCGCATCACGTCGTTTTATGATATCCTCTCCAGCGTCAACAATAGAATTAGTAACGATACTGGCCCGCTTTGATATCTTTGCTGCCGCATCCTTCGCAATATGTGAATCATTAATCAGCCTATTCAAACGCTCTTGATTTGCACCCACACCTTGTTTGTTTGCATTAGCAGTGGCAGAGCTCAATCTCTTCGCTAGATCGCCGTCAACCCACTCCGCATTTTCAGAAATCATCGTATCTACCTGCTCGACTAAAATTTCGTTAGCCTCAGCAACCATCGCATTGACCGCTTGTGACATCATGTTAATCTCTTGTACACGGTCGATAATTTCATTTAATTTTTCGTTTAATTGCGTCTTACTTACAAGCTGATCGATCTCGACCGAGTTAGTGAGCATTGTCTTATAATTCAGCTCAACACCTGTCGCGGGATCGAGCGAATCAATCATCATTAACCGCGAATTGAAGAGATCATTCACGTTATCGAGCACAATCGCTCTATTCCCTGTGAACGAGGCGATAAAATTTCTAGTTAGAAGAGCCCGGTTTTCTTCGACATCGGCTAACAAAAGCATTAATTCTGCGTGTGTCGTCGATACTTGAGCTTTAAGTTCAAAAACCCATCGCTTATTCTTCCGGATTCCAATCTTATTCTCTTCTACTAATTCTATTCCTGGTTCATTGGCCATTAGGTTACCTACTAGTTAGTCGGACATCTCTTCATTTGGGGTTTCGTTTAATTCTGGAATATTCAGTCGTGTAGAACAAACCAATTTGTTCATGTTTATGAATCCTTTATTCGGCTGCGATAACTCGCAGGAACGATAGATAAAATCAAAAATATTTTCAGCTTGATCGGCAGACACAACAACATGAAACTGTTCTACGTCAAAAGAATCTGCAACACCAGCCATTGATTTCCTCCCGATTGGGGACCCCGCCACATTATAAAAATATGCTTCGTTTATGCCTCTTTTCATTAAACCCGGAATCAACATGTCGGTGCCGCCTTCGTATAGCACGCCAGATATCAACCATGTGTAGTCGAGATAATGCTTACGGACATCTGTCTTGGGTATTGGTAGTGACATGATTATTGGCCGGCATATTTAGATAGAATTGAAGGGGGTACGTATGTAGCCGCTTGCAACAGCGGTGTTGCATACATAAACCCCATTCCAGGAACATCAAGCTTAGCAGCCAAAAAAATTCTTTCGAAAATTCGGTCAACTTCGTCACTCGACACCATTACGCTGACAATTTCGCGCTCAGCATCAACAGCCACGCCAAGCGCTCCCAGGCGTTCTCGAATGCCGACGCCCATTGCTGCATGAATTGTTGACCCCTGAATGCCAATTTCAAGTAAGGCATTTGTTATGACCTCACCGTAGCCACTTTGAACAACGGCAGTAATTAGTGTCGCATCAGTTAGGGTTGTAAATGAGCGTTTCATGTGACTTCTCCTTCCAGTGCAAACTCTCTTGCGGTTCGACGTTCTTCCTGCTTCACTCTAAACTGAACGTATAAACCAAGGCTGAGGACTGCAACTATTGGACAAATTGATGCTGTGGCTAAGATGCCAAAGCCTTCCGTTGATCCCAGAGCATTGCCGAATCCGAGTCCCATAGCAAGAACAAGTGGAACGGTGACCGGGCCTGTAGTTACGCCGGCAGAGTCCCACCCGACATTTACAAACTCTTCGGTTGAGAGCAACGTTAATACCAACCCGAGTGTGTAGCCGGGAATTAAAATATACATAATGTGAAAATCAAAGATAAGTTTTAGAACACCAAGCATAAGGCCAGTGGCGACGCCGAACGCTACTGCTCCCATTAGCATTGATTTTTTAAAGGCACCGTTTGTTAAATTTTGAACTGTCATCCCAAGCGCGTTCAATGCAGGTTCGGCCAGTGTTGCCCCTAAGCCCAAAACCCATGCAAACAATCCTGCAGTGGCTACACCCACAGAAACGCTGTAAAGAGGACTTGCTGCAATTGCATCAATAGACGTAAAAGCGCCTGCAATCAAGCCGCCTGATTGGTCGCCAAGTTTTGCAAGACCGTACGTTAATCCAATATTAAAAATACACATCCCCACAACAGCCATAATGATGCCATAGTACGTAATAAGTGCATTCTTCATCTTTTCACGCAACACCACGAACAAAACAATCATCAAGAAAATAACGAGAGGAACAATCGCGCGCACGCCAAGAATAACCTCTGCCCAAGGGGTAGCTTCGTACCATTTCTGCTGACTAGCCGCCATCTCTGCTGATAACGTTATTTCGGTTGCATGCGCAATTATTGTCTCGGTGGGCACCGTATATGCGGTGTAAAAGCTGAGGCAGAGAACCCCTAAAATTGGGAATATTGAGGCCAAGGTTACGATTCCAAAGCCAGATAGCGATGAGTCGGCGCCTTTGCCTGCTGCAGAAGCTACCCCAACACCCAGTGCGAGGACAAGCGGGACTGTTACCGGGCCTGTTGTTACGGCACCGGCATCCCATGCTAAGCCAACAATTTTTGTAAGTTCAGGATGGTTCCACGCAATCACGCTGAGAATCATTGTTGGTGTTACAGTGATGAAAATCAGGGGTTTTAAGCTCCAACCTCTCAAAAATCGTACGGTTCCAAGAACGGCGGCCAAACCGACGCCCAAACCAACTACCAAAACGGTAGCGCCACCCCTATCGTTAAGCAGTGTATAGAGATACGGTGCTTTCTCGGGATCAACAATAGAACCGGCGACTTGAAGTGCTCCGATTGCCGGTTCAGCGAATGTCACCCCTATGCCGAGCAAAAAAGCAATAAAAAGGACTCCGTAAAGTGGTAGCTTTCTGGGCAATGTATTACCAATCACCTCGCCAAACGGCATTAAACCAAGCTTCAGCCCTTCCATGAACATCATGAGACCGACCATTACCGCGAACAATCCTCCAGCGACGATTGAAGCGTCCATCACTGGGGTTTGCAAAACAATATATTGAAACAGAGCTAGGTAAATTGCTAATGGAACAACTGCACGTGCTTGGTCAATGAATCTGGTTGATAGGTAAGGCTGCAGGACTTTGATAACATCTCCACCGCCAAGCTTCATTTTAGGAACTGGCTGTGGATGTTCATTGCCATGGCGGTCAAAAAGAGGCTCAGGCATCAATTCTTCAAATGGAACCTGCTGCGTATCCACAACCATCGCCTGAACATAATCCCCAAATCGAATTGCTTGTCTTTTTGCCATTATCTATACCGTTATTGAATGCTGGTTATACACAAAGTTGGTTATTTTGGAATCATATCGCACAACAACTCAATACCAAAGAGCTTTGATGTTTTCTATAGAGTGCTGCCGAGATTGATGGAACAATATCTAGTTTGTAGAATCGAGCCAAAGTAGTCCTAAAAATATTTATATAGGCAAATATTGTTGAAGTTACCATGCTATGTAAATGTAAATGTAAATGGATTGGTGCATTAGAGTACAGTTATTGAACGTTAGCCACCATCTGGCGTGCTTCTCAATTAACACTTTTTCATCGCAACGCTCGACGTCCAATTCCATGCGCCCAATATAATGCTATCCTAATGCCTAATTAACACTGCGGGTGCAATTTAAATGATTTGGAAAAAGGGCAGCCTAATTAGCTACTATAGTCGGCCGGATTCTCGCGGGCTCTGCGCCATAGATAGTTGAACATGGTTCGATTCTGATCAGCTTCAGCTCAATATTTAAAGGGGGTTTTATTGCTTTTATACCGGTACTTACGTTTTTGTTGTTCAGAGGTTTCTTTACGAATCCCTTTTTTACCAATAAAACTTTATCGCACCAATTTATATATACTTTTGTAACCGATCTGCTAATTATCGGGCATTTTTTGCTTATTTAACAGTCAGTGCTGCTCTAGCCTTAAAGGTTGCAAACATAATCTTAGGCAAGGCCTCTCTATGCTGCCTTCCTATTTCTTTTAAGCTATGATAAAAAACCTTATCTCTAAAGTATTATAGTTTTCTCAGTTAAATTCCATAATACTATGATTACAAATCTTCCTAAACGAAAGGTTATTTAATTTTAAAACTTTTAGAAGGCGTTTTGTGCCGCGAAATGAACTATCTCCGAAGACTATTTAACTCAAGAAGTTAAAATATTTTAACCAAATGAAAATTCTCCACTGAAATTCCTTGGTATCGATGAAATTGATTCCGCTGCCAGTAAAGACCTGATTTTTTGCCAAGAATAAAATGATAGCGCTATTTACTAAAAGGACTATTTACTAAAAGGACTATGCAGATTAATTGGTATCTGCACTAATAAGTGGGAATTTTTATGATGAGGCTTAATTTAAAATATTTAACACTGATTTCTACGGCAATATTTACCCCGGTGATTTTCTCAGCAGATCCGTTAGAGCCTTACCTGTCTAAAACAACTTATTTTGTAGAAACCACGATACTTTCGTCGGATTGTGCTTATGTAGATTCAAACGTTTCTGGGTTTGCTCCAGCGGTTGCCATTGATTTTAAGCTAGATGGAGGTGCTTTAGCTATTTCTGGCATCCAAACAATGAACCGTCGTCCTTTAGTTGGATGCGAGGATTCTTTAGAAATAAGTTTAGATTCAAACGGTAAGTTAAAATCTGCATTTTTTAGCACCTCTAGCCTTTTGATAGAAGGAAATGACGCTACGATTTATAATTTAACTACCAGCTTTAATGAAGCAAGAAAGCCTGTAGCAGAAACCGGAAAATATTTATTTGACGTGATCGATTATAGTATAGCCCCGACTAAAGCTTGTTCAGACATAACTGAAAATGCTTCTTTAGTTAGTCCTCAGGTTTATTATTCTAAAGTTCGAGCTATGATGGGTGAAGCTGAAAATGACTCAACAACACAATACGTCGACAATCCGAGTGATTCTCCGACAGAGAAAACTACCAGTGGCCCAGTGTCTCACTGGTTTTATAAGTCCGCGTTAGATTATGCGGGAACTGCCCATTTGCAGCAGTTTGATAGCTTTATTCCTGAGGGTGCGGACGTAGCCATTACATGGGCAGCGTACCAAAAATATGTTGACGCAATATGCAACGTTTATCTCAATCAAGATTCTAAGGCTGCTCTTTTCATTGAAGCAAGTGTCTTTGTAAGTGAAGGTCTTGGATGGTCAGCGCATGCTTCTAAGTGGAGCGAGTTTGAATACCTCGATACCGGCCGCAAGGTTATATTGTCCCCTAGTCCCTCTGGGCTAGAGCATTATACTAAATATACCGCCGGCGCTGGGATCATCATTGTGGCGGGTGAAAAAGTTGATGATGGCGCATTACTTGCGGCGCGAGATGCTTTTATCTATATGACTTCGGCTAGACCGGAAATGAGAGGAATACTGCAGAGGAATCACGCTAGAGTTTCGTTGTTTACAGAAAATGCATCTCAGTTGCCAGAGTATGGGGCTGAACAAACTAGTGAGGTTGGCGGCTTTGCTCAGGGGCGACTAGATGCAAATATGACGGCAAATGCTACTTGGCTTTGTTATCCGGGTAACTTGTCGGTAGGTGGCAATCCTGCCATTCATGAATTGGGTCATACTATAAATCACCTTGTATTCGAAGAGACTAATGAAACCTATTGGTACGATCGAATTATTCCGCTTGCAAACGCTGCCAGAGAAAATGGAACTATGCCAGTTGGTTCGCCTTTAGGAGAATATTGGGCTCAGGCTGTAGAGGGCTACATAATTGACAAAGGCGAGGAGTTTAAGGGCTTATTTCCAACAAGAGCGAACATCTCTATGAATCATCCTGAACTTTATGACCTGTTAACGCGATATCTGCCAACTGAGAAATGGGTTTACTGTCCATCATTTGATGGGTAAATATAGACGATTTAATTCATCGCTAATATCCAGTATTTTCAACTAAAAAGTGCTGACTGTGATGTGTAGAATGACACTAAGACGGCCCACGATAGCCATAATTTGGGCCGTGGCCGAGCGCTCCTATGTCGCTGCTCATGTGCATAGGACCGTCGCAATTGAGTACTTTTTCGACGTTGATTCTTAAACGGTAAAGATACCATGGGAATTTCTAGTTCTTTCTCAGCTATATAAATTCGAACACGACGAGCGTTAAGTGAAGCTGGCAGGTTGTAAAGTTTGAAGAAAGTCACTTCTATAAAGGTTGCTGTCCTCGCCAGTCTGGAACGCGGTGTGCACTAAGAAATGGGTCAAGATTTACAGCAAGGATAGCAACTTATTTTAATGAGGGGGGGGGATCAAGTCATATGTTGTAGAGCGATCACTGATAACTTGGCAACGTCAGCAATTTGATCATGACTAGCGCCAGCTTTAACTTGAGTTTTTAGTCCACTAACAATGGTCACTAAGTAATCTGCGAGAACCTCAGTCCGGGCAGCAGAATTAATATCGCCCGCAGCTTGAGCCTTGGTTATCGCTACTAGAAAAACGTCTCGCGTCGCTTCTATGCCAGCTTCTACGCAGCGTGCAATTCCAGGATCCCGCTGCGCGAATTCGGTTGCTGTGTTCATCATCAGGCAGCCGCGGCGACCTAAGGGATCACTAGTGTCATTTGCCACATCGACTATAGCAAAATTTATGAAGGCGATCGCACTGGGAGCATTAGCCAAGCCATCCATCATGGTGCCGACGAGTATTTCTCGATAGCGACCGAGGCAGTTTTCAAATAGCGCGAGCTTAGATTCAAAGGTCTGGTAGAAGCTACTTTTCGATAACCCCATGGCCGAGAGCAGGTCATTAAGAGAGGTTGCGTCATAGCCTTGTGACCAGAAAAGATTCATCGCGATATCGCGAGTGTCGTCTACATCAAATTCTCTTGGTCTACCTGCCATAGCTAAATAATCCTATATGCAACAAAGCTAATAATAGCACATTCGTTCTTCTACAGCTTGCAATAAGGACCATATGGTCCTATATTTTGTGCGTCATCCAAAAAGATTAAAAAACTACCTGCGCTACTAAGGAAAGCTAATGCTTACGAGTAAATTTAATTACCTTAAACTAATAGCCACTCTCGCTGCCTCGCTGTGCGTTTCAAATTCGCTGGCTGCGGACGCATCAAGGGTTAACACTGACCCTAATTACAATCCTGACGCGACCTTATTTAAGGGTGCCGCTAACAATATCTGGATCGAAGTTTTGTTCAGGGCAACTCCTGCGTTAGGCGCAGATAGCGTGTCAATGGAAAATCTTAGAGTCGATCTTAGGCCGGACCGTGATATGACCTTAAACGTCGAGATATATAATCCAAGTGGTTCTATTCCACTGATTGTAACTCCCGGCGGGATGGGGGACATCGAAGGATTTGGAGCGTTTGCTAAGAATCTTGCTGCTGCATCCAGCGATCTTAAGGTCATTATTATGGACCGTCGTAACTTAGGGAGATCGGAAGTTTCTTTTGCTAATGCCGAACCAATGTCGGCTGAGGAGGCAGAGGATCTGCATGTGCTGCTGCAGCGATTAGATATTGATTCCGCCATATTCTATGGTATGTCTTCAGGCTCCCGTTCAAATATGATTTTAGCGGAACGATACCCGGAGCAAGTGGATGCGCTCATCATTGCGCCGCTTACTGGTGGGCCGATAGCAGCACGGCGCCTCGCGGACGAATATTTTTTGAACTATTTGAAAGATGATAGTTTGACATCGATGGAAGCAGTTGCTCAAACTCCATTATGGAAGGGTTACATGGAGCGGAATAGCCCAGAACTGCAAAAGATTTTTATGGAACAAAACATAGATGACTTTTTGGGCACAATGAAAATGACCGGAGAGTACATAGCGTCTTTTCACGCAAAAACAACACTTGGGATGACAGATGAGCAGCTAATGGCGCTTGATGTGCCTGCCACGCTTATTCTTCACCACGGGGAAGAGATAGACTTCTTGCATCCAAAGGTAAATGCTAGAAGTGCAACTACATTGATTCAAAACTCAACGTTTAAGATAGCCCCAAGCCTTCAATCGATCGTGGATGAAATATTACCTTTCGTCAGAGAATACACATCTGTCATGGAAGAAGCTGCGCAATAAGCAAGGGTTAGATCTCTGGAATCGCTATCACCTTTATGTTGGTTGCCTGCACGCTGAGTTGGCTATTCACGGCCCCCCCATATGAGCGGTCAGGGGTGTGCGTTGAGCAAGCAGGGGTTTAACCGTACGCCCGGTATATTTCGGTGGGACGCCAGCCTCCGCTCCGAATGACTTCACGCAGCTTAATCAGGCGGTGAAGGGTCCCATGATGAAGAAGCTAAGTGGATTCCCGCCATTTGTTACTTATTTGTTTTGGGTGGGCACGCCCGAGGATGTGATTTCAGCTTCACGCCCGGATGGAGGATATTGGTCAAAGCGCTTGCAGGGAAGCAACAGTAATGGGTTGCTGCGCATTGGCGACTCTACTTATAAGATGATTGCCACCGAAATCTACTGTGATGAGCGTCTCGCCATGATGGAAAAGTGAGCCCTAAAGGCGAACAGTACTCTCGATCAAACTCTCTATGAAGCTCTCTATGAAGGAGGAGTGCCCTTTGTGATTGGGAGGTTTTCCTTTGGGCGCCACGACCCTAGGGTGACGCACTAAGCCTTTCATAATCATGCTCTTTAACAATTATACGGTAGATGCGTAATCGCCTTTGACTTGTATCGCCACTTACAACATCTATGATCACGAGAGTGAGACAACAGTAGGCCAAGAATTTCTAACTGACGAGAAAGAGTAAAAACTATGATAACTACAGAGCTTACTTACCTAACATGGACAACAGTGTTTACAGCCCTGATGTGGATGCCCTATGTCCTCAATATGATTATTGTTAGGGGTTTGATAAATGCCGTTGGCTACTCAGAGAGCCCCAAGCCTCTTGCAACCTGGGCTGTGCGAATGAAACAGGCCCATTCAAATGCTATAGAAAATTTGGTCGTTTTTGGGTTGCTAGTTCTTCTGGCTCAAACTGCTGGAGTCAATAACGAAACTACAGTTCTTGCCTGTGCAGTTTATTTTTATGCCCGGATCATCCATTGTTTAGCTTATACACTTGGTATTCCTTGGGTTCGAACGTTCGCCTTTGCTGTCGGATTCATGTGCCAAATTTCTCTTGCCGTACAAATTTTGATGTAAGATTGTCTGATTAATATTCATCAAGGCAGGAAACTCATGTTAATTAGACAGATACCCATTCGCAATTCGTTGAGTAACTATATGTATTTGCTTGCCTGCGAAGAAACCCTCGAGGCAATTGCTATTGATCCTTTGGATCATGCCCTGTGTTTGCGTGTTGCCAAAGAATTGGGGTGGAGCATTAAGATTGTAGCTAACACGCATCACCATCACGATCACATTGGTGGTAATAAGTCGGTCATCGAGGCAACTGGTGCGCAATTGGTTTCTCACCTCGATGCTATGCAGTCCATCCCGAACGTAGATAGAGGATTACAAGCCGGTGACACATTACAATGTGGCGAGCTGAGACTGGAGGTGATGGATACTCCGGGTCATACGCTGAGCCATATATGTCTCTATTTTTCTGGTACTGAGTCAGAGCAGCCCGCTATATTTTGTGGAGATACATTGTTCAATTCTGGAATAGGGCGTTGCGATTTAGGTGGTGCGCCCGAGGTCATGTACCAAACATTCGTCGAGCAATTTTATCCGCTTGCGGATGACGTCCGTGTTTTCCCCGGGCATGACTATATTGAAAATAATTTGCAGTTTACGCTCGACAGAGAGCCTGACAATCAATCAGCTCAATCACTGTGCGCGCAGTTTAAGGTGGGACTTAGCGCTGAAAGCTATGTTAGTACCATCGGCATGGAGCGAGAAATTAATGTTTTTTTCAGGCTGGATCAAGCGCAAGTACGTGCGGGAATTGCTCTGAGCCAAAATAGTGACATTAGTAAATTAGATGATAGGTCTACTTTCGTTGGCCTGCGTGGCTTACGGGATAACTGGTAACTATTAACGGTCTAGCCGTCAAAGCTGGAATGTACACGACGAATAGGTTCTCTAACAGTAGAATGCGATCGGAAATGATAAGTCCGAATACAACGGCCTAGAAAAGCCAGATAAGTTTGACAAATAATGTGACGAACGCAGTTCTGACTTTTTGTTACTAGTGACACTCCAATAAACAACACGAGCGAGACTATAAGCGTAATCAGACCGCAGGAATCGCAGGTGCCACGGTAGTAGTTGTTGGCGCATTGATATAGATATTCACTGCCCGTAAAGTAACGGTGGAGCGTGCGCTGAGTAACCCGTATGCTCGGAATCATTATCGGTGGGACGCTATCACCTGTTCGGAATGATTTCTTGTGGCTTAGTCAGATTGTGAAGGTTTCTATGATGATTAAGCTACGTGGTTTTCCTGAATTTGATACCTACCTGGTGTGGGTGGGGACACCCGAGGGATTTTATTTAAGCCTAAAGCCTAATCGCTCTAAGTAAAAATAATTGTTTCAACACGTTAGTTCTTTATTTATTTGATAGTCATAGCCAAATAGACCATCTAGTGAAATCAGGAAGGGATCGAGTTGAGAGCTAACTAGTCTTTATCCAGAGGGGGTTGGGCAAAGTCTTTGAAAGAGATACCTTTGATATAGAGTTGGGCTCTATTTTCCTCATACACTAGACTCTAACCCTTATGGGAGCGCGGGCAAATGGTATTTCGGCAATGCCCGCGTTGTTCCTGCTTAAGTTTGCTTAATTCCTATTCGTTGACTTTAGAACCATCATTACCTCGCCATCAACTACTTGAAACAAATTACCCCGCAGGCCTCCGTCTACGCGTGTACTGTTGGCATCGGGTTGCTCCCATCTAGCGTTTGCCATAATACATCCATTGCCTAGGTCACGGGGGTAAATACCAAGGCGTCTAACCTTGCTCCCTCTTCAGAGCCATCCGCGTTGCTCTCCATGCCGGTCTGGATTGCCACACGACCATAAACTGGGTCAGCTAGCCCAGATACTGACCAAGTAGTATCTTCCGTGTACAACGCAACAATTTTTGCGGCATCGCCGTCGCTTTCAAGTCCCTTTGTAGTAATGGATCGATTTATCCAAGGTTAGCCCAACGCATATTTGACTATGGTGATAGAGAAAGCAAAAAATGCGCTCGCTTCCCATCGCAGATCTAAAAATAGATTTATCATACGTATCAGAGACTATTTTCTTTCCAAAAAAATATACTAAGGTCGCGACAATTAAGAGCCACCACGAAACTAGGATGCCTAGGGTTAAACCAAAAGGGATTGCTCCCCACAAAAGAATTTGTCCTACAACATAGAATAGCTTTTCATTTCTATTAGCAACAGCGTAAAAAATTGTTGCCTCGATAAGGAGAGAATGCCTTCGCAAGCTAGCTTGGCGAGATTTTATTCCTTTTACAAGATTAGTGAAGTCTTCAAACGGGAAATTTGGAACTTCACCAATATTTTCAAATACAGTATTGCCGTTAAGATTCGATTCATGGATTAACGATTCTACTTTGCTTTGTGTGCTCACCTTGATCTACCTTTACTGGTTTGTTTCCGAAAATTTAGAAAAGCGGTTGTTGTTACCGCGATAGTCTCTCGCGGCACATGTCTTTATACAAAATTTTCTGGTCTTGTATTCTGATCATGTTTCGATGGTATTTCTATGATTCTTCAATGAAGTTTCATTATTAATATTTTGGAGAAGAGCTTTTCTCGTATTTCATTTTTTATACCGATAATCCAATTAATAGGTAATGATTTAGAGAGCAGTAAGTTGCCTACAGGTCGCAGGGGACAGCGCGAAATAAGCTAACAGACGAACTGTTTATGAGTCAATTCTGCTTTGTATTGACCTTGCTTTGTATTAAGTTTTATTTTTGTCGAGCTTTAGTTGTCTTTAGTTGTCTTTAGCTACCAGAGCTTGTCTGGTTCTCTTCAATGGTTTCACTTCTGTCTTGGAACTATTTCGGCCTTCACCATTAGTTGGTGCCGGTTGATTATTTCGAAGTGGTAGGGTGGATAGGTTCCGCTTCCAACGGTTCGGAGCAAAACAGAGCAACGCGTAGCGCTATTTCCATCTGCTTAAAGTGCTCTAGCACGGCGTCAGTGGATTGGCAGGCAGCTCGAAGCACGGGGCCAGCTTGTGCAACCACGGTTGCTCCGAGACGAATGGCCTTGGCGGCGTCTAGGCCGTGACGGATACCGCCGGATGCAATAATGGGGGTGCCAGGTAAGGACCTTCTAATTTCCTGAATAGCTACTGGAGTGGGTATGCCCCAATCCTTGAAAAGCTCCCCAAGATATTTGTGATCAGGGTCGTTGCTTCTCGCAGCTTCTACTTGAATAAAGTTTGTGCCTCCGGTGCCTGCAACATCGATCGCTTGGACGCCAGCGGATACTAATTGTGCTGCAACAGATGCAGATATGCCCATGCCGACTTCCTTTACAATCACTGGCGCGCCCACATCGGAGGCAACGGTTTCGATTGCCTGTAGCAGCCCCGTCCAATCTGTGTCGCCACCGTTTTGAAGAATCTCTTGCAAACAGTTGAGATGAACAATTAGTGCATCAGCCTCGATCATGTCGATTGCTCTACGAATGTCGGCAATGCTGAAGTCATCTCGAAGCTGGGCAGCACCTAGATTAGCGTAAAGGGGGATGTCAGGCGCTATTTTTCGGATCTGGCTGGTGAGTCCAAGGCTACCTTTCGCCAAAAGGGCTACCCTTTGAGAGCCTACCCCTAGAGCGATGCCAAGTTCTTGGGCCGCTTCAGCAAGATGAGTGTTGATGGCTTCGGCGCGCCGCGGGCCGCCCGTCATCGAGCTAATGAGGAAAGGTAGGGCTAGTTTACGGCCGAGGAACTCGCAGCTTAGGTCTAGGTCGGCTAGATTGGCTTCCGGCAGCGCATTGTGCGAAAGAATTACACCATCGAAGCCATTAGAAAGTCCTCTGATGTGCTCACGTTGCTCTAATACTAAGTCAATATGATCGGCCTTGCGCTGTAGGATATCGTTCACGTTGCGCTCCTTGGAGGCTGGGGTGTGGTGAGCTTACTCGCATGTTCAGTAATTAGCATATGAGGAACAGTTAAGGCGAGTAGGCCAATGAAGACAATCTGGGCAAGACGTTCGTCTAGTCCGGTGTCAGGCAATAGAAAAAATGTGACCAATGCGAGGGATAAAGACAGTAAGGTGAAAATAACACCGTAGCTAATGACTTCGATTCGTTCAAAGCCCCTAGTTACGGCCAGTAAATGGCGCGGGCTGTGGAGTAGGCAAAAATACACTAGGAAATAAACCAGGGGTGACAGTAGGGTGGCGGCGAGCATTAGAACGCCCAGTTCAATGAGTAGTGGCGTGCTCACTTCTACTTTCGGGATTTTCTTTCTGGCCCTCCCCAAGACTATCAGCAAACTGAGTAACGATACTGGTGCCAAGCAGTACATGATAGAAGCAAGTAACTGAGCGTGAGCGGGGGCCAGATAACTGAAAAGCTCGACGACCTCACTATAATGCCAAAATGCTGGTGCGCTAATAACCGCAGTTGCTGCGGCGACGCATCGACTTCGAGGTAGCGCTGCTCGCCAATCTCCCGAAAAGTGCCACACCGAAAGAGCTAGCAAGATGGCAAGTGTGGTGCCTGGAAATAGAACCCACAGGTAAAATACTGCGCCTGCTATAAATACATACAGCAGCGAGAAAGCCAGTAGTCCTGAGCCTCGTCGCCATAATTTAGCGCGCCTAGCTACTAAGGGGTCTAAGGCGCCATGAGGGAGGCCGGTCACGGCAACGGCTATCAATAACGCCACGATCTGAGTGCTGTGACTGAGTTGCACCTCGAGGATATTGCTAACGATGTTGCTTAGAATGATAGTGCCGGACAGTAGTAAGAAAAGTCGCCGGTGCCATAACTCTAGGCTTTTAGAGAGCTTACTCAAAGGCTTTCCCGATTAGCGGCTTTACTCGCAGCGCTATGGCGCAGTTTAAGTGACTTCAACATAGGCTTTACTGGCAGAGCGGAGACTACGGCAGCTAAGTCTAATGTTCTCGGCTGCTCTGTTAGAAAACGGACTAACCTGTCGCTTGGCACGCGCTGAGCCAGTGCCATAAAAAGGTTGGGGGCGAGTTCGGGTTGCCTAGTAAGCGTTTCCAAAAAAATACGATCCATCCAGCCAAGAACTCCGGCTACGTGTGTCTGTCCGCTTAACAGTTGATTTGCAAGCAAGGATGTCGCTTCCTGACGAGCCCAGCGTTGAATGCGTTGGAATGCATAACCGCTGGAGGCGCGGACTGCGCCGGCACTGGTGCCAGCGCGCACCCAGCGAGTATCACCCGTTGCTGAAGCTGAGGGCAGGCCCATAGGTATGACGCCTTGCTCGCACCTCACAACCTCGGTATTTGTATTCGGGAAATAGGTCTTCGCAGCCTCATAAACTTCACCCTCAAGGCTGTCCGGAGGCAGTGACATTGGCGAAAAACGAGTGACTTCTAAAAGTACGCGATCAGGTGCTAAAGGCAGTAAATAATGGAATTTAAAACCAGCTGCGTCAGTACTCATATGGCTCATGAGTCTCGCCGTCTCCGTGTTTTTCTGAGGCTCGCCTAAGCGCAGCTCTAGGCCATAAAAAATCTGCTTGAGAGTGGCTTCACTTGATCGCTGTGATGAGGGTGGCCGAGTATCTAGGACCTGTGAAGCGGTAATGCAGCCAGCGCTGGTCTCTACCTCGATGGATGAATTGCTGGGATTGACAGAGAGAACAGTTTGCCCCAGCAGCAGAGACATAGATGGAGTTTTCTCAATATCTTCTTGAGCAAGCCTGTAAAAGGTGGCGGCTGAAACACAATGATAGGCCCAGTCCGTGGCTGATTGCTGGACAACAACGTTGTCCTTAGTATCAAACTGCCATGTTTTCCAACTTTTACTGACCAGTGCTGTGTCTATCTCGGGCTGTCGTTGCCAAAAACACCAGGTTCGGTCATTGCTAAAGGTTTCTCTGGGCTCAAGTAGCGCAACCCGCAGTTTGGTTGTTGCACCGGATTGACGGGTGAGTTCTCTAGCCAGCGACAAACCAGCGCAGCCGGCGCCAATAACAAGTAAGTCGTAGTCAGGTCTTGGCATTAATTATCAGCCTCCACTTGGAAGCTGTTGGTATGGGGCAAACTCTTCAGCGCTCGATGCAGTTCCATTTGGTGAGGTGCGCTATCATGCTGTCGTAAGCTGATTTTAAAGAGTTTAATCAGCGCTTTCATGGCTAGAGCAGATTTGAGAAAGATCCCAATCCTCACTCGGCCTTTCCAGATGTCGCAGTCCTTTCTTCTTAGTTTTACGCCTATGCCGCGATAGACTTCTGCGGCGACAGCAATGGCTATTCGATTTCGCAGCGGCAGATACTTTAACCCTTTCCAAGCCGAAAAGTAGTATAGGTCTGCCTCTGCGAGTAAATGTTTTACGCCAAGGCGCATTTCAGAAGTTTTTGGATGATTTGGCATTTGCAGTTCCCGAGCAGAGCATCCATCTACCCAATCGGCAGGTAAATAGCGTCGTCCCGCTGCGGCATCCTCGATGACATCACGCGCTATGTTAGTCATTTGCATTGCGATGCCCAGATCAACCCCGTGTGCCAATGCCTGCTTGTTGCGCACCCCCATAATTTGGCACATAAAAATACCAACTACCCCCGCCACTCGATAGCAATAGCGCTTAAGCTCAGGCTCGCTTTCAATTTCTACTTTGCTCAGATCGGATTCCAATCCGTTTATTAATTCTTCGGCGCTGTCCAAATCGAAGCTATAGTATTCGGCGAGCCTAATAAAGTCCTGCACCACTGACTGCCGGCTGGAGTGCTGTTTTAGATCTAGGCGCACCTGCTTTAATGCTATTAATGCGACGGATTTATCATCAGATTCGTCCACCACATCGTCTAGAAGACGGCAAAAGTGATAGAGGCGTGCGCAGTCTTGCAGTACTTTTTGGCTTAGAAAGCGGCCAGCAAAACGAAATGACTTGCCGTACTGAGCGAGGACCTTTACTGAATCCGATGGAGCCAGTAGCGAGTCCGGAGGAGAATCCGGATCCAGTTGCCGCGTTAACTCTCCTTCTTCCAAGGTTTTGCCAGAAGGATGACGGCTGGCTAAGTGGCGCGGTAAGTTCACGTTACCTTAAACTGCCGCAGAGTGAGCTTGCAAGCTCGGCTCAGGTATCAGCCGGTCAAGAACCTTGGCTGAGGACAATACTCCCGGCAGACCTGCGCCGGGATGTGTGCCGGCTCCTACTAAATAGAGATTTTCAGGTCCTTCGGCACGGTTATGAAAACGAAACCAGGCAGACTGACTGAACAGAGGGGCGACAGAAAAGCCGGCACCTCCTGCGCTAAGGTAGTCGTGGGCAAAACTCTCGGGGGTCATATAAAAATCTGCGACCATATGTTTTTCCAAATCAGGTAAGATACTGTTCGAAAGAGCTTTCACGACTCTTTCCTGTAAATGAGGTCCTTCCTTTTCCCAGTCGATGTCTGCTTGCAAGTTAGGCACCGGTACCAGTACATAAAAAGAATCCTTACCCTCAGGTGCGAAGCTGGGATCGGTTGCAGTAGGGCGGTGTATATAAAGAGAAAAATCCTCAGGTAATTCATTGCCTTGAAAAATATCTTTCAATAGCTCTTGGTAACGGCGGCCGAGCCAAATGGTGTGATGGGCTACATCTGGGTATTGTTTGTCGGTGCCGAAGAACAGTACAAATAAACCCATAGAAAGGCGCGCGTGACGCTGTTTAAGTCGCGCACTCAACGCTTGATGGTTCTCGTCGAGCATGTGGCGGTACAAATGCACGGGGTCGACATTAGATACGACGATATCCGCTTCTAACACTTCTCCGGATTCTAATTCAACACCTGTGGCATGCTTACCTTCTACTAAAATTCGCTTCACTGTGGTGTTGAGCTGTATGTTGATATCGTTTTCTTGCATCAGCTTCTGGAGTCCTGCCACTAGCGCGCCTGTTCCGCCCATGGCGAAGTGAATTCCCCAGCGGCGCTCGAGAAAGTGAATCAACCCATAGATGCTAGTAGTGTCAAAGGGACTGCCGCCGACAAGCAAGGGTTGTACCGAAAACACTTGGCGTAGTCTTGGGTCTTTAATGTGGGCCTTAACTAGCTGCCAAACCGTTCGGTAGCACTTTAATCTAAGCAGGCTTGGTATTTGTTTGAGCATGGTTGTGAATGAGTGAAACGGTTGGTCGGCAAGTTTGGTAAAGCCGACGTCAAAAATGCGCTGAGATTGTTTTACTAGGGCCTCATAACCTTTTTTATCTGCATAATTGAAGCGCTCAATTTCCGCGAGCGTGTCCTCAAGAGTGCCGCCGTAGTCAAAAGTTTCACCGTCAGGAAATTGGAATCTATACCAGGGTTTCACCGGCACAAAATCAACATAGTCCTCTCGCCGGCGATTAAACAATTGAAATAATTCGTCAAAAAGAAAGGGAGCTGTAAGGACGGTTGGCCCGGCATCGAAGCGGAAACCTTCCCGTTCAAAAACTTGGGCGCGCCCCCCCAGTTTCGGGCAGCGATCTATTAATTTGACCTCGTAACCTTTAGCGCGCAGACGCAATGCGCTTGCAATGCCACCAAAGCCGCCACCAATAACGATAGCACGGTTCATGATTCTGATTCCTTTAGTTGTTGATTAAGTATCTCACAATATTCGAGCAACAAAGCCGCGCAGTTATTCGGCAGAGACTCAGCTAGTTGGCGAGCTCGTGCAAAATAATGATGGGCGACAGTTTGGGCTTCATTGTGAGCGTCTTTCGCAGAAAAAACGTTGCTTAGTGCGATAACGACATTGGCACTACTGTGTGTTGCCTGATCGCTTGATGCATCATTAATGTCATCTAGCACTTGATAGCCCGCGCCAAAAAAATTACCAGCTTGCTGCGCTCTATCTAGTGATGAAAATTGGTTGGCGGTAATCAACGGCAACTCTAAACATAGAGCGAAGAGGGGGCCGGATTTAGATTCAGCAACAGCTAGTGAAGTTTTTACAGCTCGGGCGGCACTCTCGTTATAAAGATCTCGGCTTTGACCTTGTAAGGTGTGAGCAATCGCTTTTTGCATACAAACCAGAAGCCGAGGTAAGCAGCCTTCACTATCCACACGGCTGAGTAAAACGAAGGATGTCGCTATCATTAGGTCGGTAAGATTTATGGCGATATTACTTCCAAACTTTGACCAAATTGATGCCTGGCCCCGCCTCGAAGTATCATTATCTTGCAGATCGTCTTGGATCAAGGATGCGTTATGAAGGCATTCGACCGCAGCGGCAAGATGAATTTGGTTGTCTAAAGAAAGGCCCAGGGCCTTGGCAGCACTTAAGGTAAGTTGGGCTCTGGATAGAGAACCATTTTGAAGCAGATGGTGATCCAGAGCCGTTCGTAAAATAGTGCTCGCATCAAGTGGCTCGACGGCGCTTGCTCGAATAATTTGGTTAACTTCATCCAGCTGAGAGTTGTTACAGCTAGGAATCTTTGTGTTTTTCATCGACTGCATTGGTAAACCTGGGTAGGAACCGTTTAGCGGCTCCTCAATTTTATTATACATTGATGCCTGAATCTTACGCTGTGCTGACTATTCGCGCTTCGCTTTCATCGGCTTCTGACTTTCATACAGCTATTAGGTAGACAACTATTCCAAAGGCCGCTTTGGAAGCTATGTCGGCAATTGTGTAGCCAACTTGCACAGCGACGGAGGCTGTGCCACCGGTGAGGCCGATCATTGGAAAGACGAAAACAACGGGATAGAAAAAGCCAGCTGATAAGCGTTAACCAGCGAGCACCATTGACTAATCCGCGCACGTCTGCGGGCTGAGCTGCGATAGAGTCTTTGAGGCCTATGAATAATTCGTAGACAATCCACAGGAAAGGTAGCATTGTAGCTCCCCACCAAAGCCAACGAGTTCCGGCATCCGAAGCGATTTCGCCGGGATAGCCGAGTATAATCATTAGCGCTGCTAATGCACCAAGTCGCACACTTTTTGATGTCGTCTCAGAACGGGTCAATTTCATGACCAATATTAGCTCAATGAGAAGTAAGGGCACAGTTAACAGCCGGTCTACATTTCTGTAAGCGTCGTTGAATGCCACTCCTGTTTGGGTGAGTACCCCGTCAACATGGGTATAAGCTGAGTCCCAGCTATCCAGAATACGAATGTGATGGTAGAGCGCGATGAATGTTACTAAGCCTGTGATGGTTAACGTAGTGCGATATGCAAAAGCAACTTGAGAGCGACTAAACCAGAAAAAAATTGTTGCAGCCGCCATTGTTGCAGCCGCCATTGTTGCAGCCGCCATTGTTGCAGCCGCCATTGTTGCAGCCGCCATTGTTGCAGCCGCCATTGTTGCAATAGTGAAGGAAAAGAAGTCGAAGACTGGTTCATATTGGCCCGCTGTAATTTCCATTGTGTTCTCCTTCTCAGGGGTAAAAAATTAAAGGAGCAGATGGCGCTGGTCTCATCCTTTGGGCAAATTTCGCTGAGCGGCTTCTTATGCTTGCATTCTATGATATTTTATTCTGCTTTATACACTGCTCTTCGTTATACGTCGTTAAAAGAATTTCTGGATTCATCGTGAACTGAAGATTTTGTGAGAATGACAGGTAAATAAGTACTAAGCCTGCTTAGAGAAAACTAAGAGTCTGGTAAGAAAATGGATTTGGAGGTAGCTTAATTGACTTTTATCTGCCTGGCTAATCTACTTAAAAATAATAGAAAAGTTCGTCTTATAAAAATCTCTTAGCGAAGTCTGGAAGAAGGTGATGCTCGACCTTTACAAAGGACAAACGACTAAACTTTGACAGGTGTAACGGGTAAAAGCGCGCCAGGTTGAGTCGATGCATGAGGGAGTTTGCAAACTGAGGAAGTTTAAATTTGTCGCAGTGCTGCTGTACTCATCTGAGAAAATGCTAACTTTTAATTCGAGAGATTATTCTAAACTAATAAGAAAAGTCAGTTTTGCGAAATAATTTTGAGTAGATACATCCTCACCCCGATTGAGTTTTGACCTTAAAACTATGGTTCTCATTAAAGTAGGGTCATTAGGTCAGCTGTCCACTATACGGTCCACTGTGATTGCGGGTTAGCTCGGTCATATTTGTTTGAGGATATCAGTTTTTTCAAACTCCAACGTTTAATCAACTAGGGCGGGAATTAGAGTTAAGTTTTTCAAGGTCTTTGCGCCTATGTTGGCTTTCAGACAATTTTTTACCACTTGATTTTTGAATGTAAGAATTCAATCTAACCCATTTCTCTGAAGATTGAGCCTGCTATATGACTCTTTAGAAGGTGGGAACCGCTCAAAAGTAAATTTAGGGCGCTGAGCTATTAGTTGGCTTTGTGTTGCTGCTTTACATTTACGCTCTAAACTATTTCGATTTAGCTTTCTTTGTATTTAGGGTGAATTTCTAACTCATTTGAGGTATTTGCTTTCATATGTCTTTAATTTTTAGTTATCAGTGACTTTTCGGTGTCAGCGATGCTTATACTGCGTTGGGCAATGACTTCGGCTTACGTCCTGACTGCGGAGTTTTACATGCTTGGTCGCGCGACCGGTAACTCTCTCACGCCATAGCTTAAAACTCCTAGGTTTTAAGCTATGACGCATGAATTTGATTACAGATGACTCATTCATGCTGAATTGCTCCTCTATAGCTTCGAATGGGGTTCGATCTTCCCAAGCCATTTCTATAACTCTCGATTCTTCCTCTGCAGAAAGTGTCATAAAGGTGTTCCTAAAATTTTTTTAAAAAGGTATGTAACACTACGAGCAGCTTACAAAAAAAAGACCACTTTGTTAGAAATTTATTATCTATTAAATTTAGCAATAATAATCGCTTTCATTTACTGTTCATTATAAATCGCAGTGGATATTTAATGATCACTATTAACAAATGCCGGGCAGGTTTGTGTCGGTTGCTGCAGCTAGACTTAAGCTGTGATCAAGCTTAGTTTAGAGTGTGATTCTGGTTAAATAGGTATGCTATTCAACGATATAGAGAAATTCTAAGGAAAGTGCTCATGTGTATGGCGATTATCAGTTGGTTTTGCACCGCTTAATCTAAAGGTGTATGTTGCTAAAAGACCGTTAGGAGAAATTATGTCAATATTATCAATTACTGGGATAGGCGTTTTAACGGCCATCCTGTTCTTTTTAGTTATACTGCATTTTCGACACCGCGCGGCAGACCACGCTCAATATGACCGGCCCGTGCCGCCTTTAATGAAGCTGGCTACTGACATTAGCATTCAACATCTGGATGTTGTAAAAAGGCTTAATGAATTTCAGGCAAAATCCACAGCAGATATTGTCTTAAGTCGGCAGCAGATGGATGACTTTTTTACTCAGCCAGTGGACTCTGAGATTATTCCTGTTGAAGCTAACGGAGTCAGCGCAGAGTGGGTACTCGCTGAAGGGGCTGACCCAGATTACCGCCTCCTGTATATCCACGGTGGCGCATTTCGGGTTGGCAGCCCCAAAAGCCATCGCTATATTGCTTCGGAACTCTCGAGACTAGCAGGGGTTTCTGTGCTTTCTATCGATTATCGTATGCAGCCTGAATTCAAAACTGTCCATTGCCACGAAGATTGCCGGACAGCCTATAAATGGATCCTTGATAATGGTCCTAGAGCCTCGTCGCCAGTGAAATATCTATTCGTTGCCGGTGACTCTGCCGGGGGTAATCTTACCCTTGCAGTCATAGCGTGGGCACGAGACAACGGTTTGAGGGCGGCGGATGGCGCTATTGCTCTTGCTCCTGTCACAGATTCCACTTTTGCTAGTCCAAGTTGGATAGCCAATATTGAGTCGGATCCTTTTCTCGGGCCGGCAATGGGCAAAATACTAAAAATGCCGAAGCTTTTCTTGAGGTCGATTATGAGTGCTGGAGCAGGCAAACCTGTGAATGATCCAGCTATCTCGCCCTTACTTGGTGACCTTTCAAATTTGCCACCAACACTTTTACAGGTGAGCAAAGATGAGATGCTATGTGATGACGGTGTTCGTTATGCAAACAAAGCAATTAGTCAAAGTGGGGATATGACCCTGCAAGTATGGCCGACTCTTGTTCATGTATTTCAAGGCTTTGCTCCAGATTTACCTGAGGCAAATGAAGCTTTGGGGTATATCGGAGACTTTATTCGGTCGAAGATAGATAAATCAGGTGAGGCGTAACTTTTGAGGCAAAGTCAGCGCGATACCTTTAACCACTGAGACACCTGCTGAGTTTAGACCTTTATAGGTAAATTAATTTTGGGTAGATTAGTTGGAAATAAACTCATTGCAATTGGCAGCTTGAGATAAGCGAATGGGGGATAAGCCGCTGTGAACACCTGTGGTGACGAGCCACTTACGTATGCCACTCACGTACGCCACTCACGTACGCCACTACCTATCCCACTTAGGGACACCAATAGTTTAATCACTTTATTGCAAGCTAAACTAGGCTATTAGTGTTCTCAGGCTTGAATGTCACTTTTTTGCTTATAATTTTTATTAGTTTAAAAAGCCAACGCTATGAGGGCATTTAGGAAAGGGCTAGGGAGCACCTGCGCCTTTGTATCGATACAAGTGGTTTGGTGATTTAGTAGGCGTGCCTGCTTTGCTGCTGCCTATGACAATATGAATTCTCACAAGGTTTAAATATCCACGATCTAAAAATGTAGGGCGCGCCCAAGCAATGCGAGAAATCCCTTCCGCGAGAACCTTAGCCGCCCGAATCTTGTTTCAGTAACCGTTATTTTCTAACTTTCTTGATATCAAGTGCCGGCTCTGTTTCAGAATGAGTGTGTTTTATGCGTGGGAGGTGGCACTAACTCCTTACTAGAGTCTCCCAATTTTTTTGCAAAAGCCCTTGCCTGTTGTTTTTCCGCTTAAGGCTCGTTCTCTGCTTCCTTCATCCGCTCAATCCGGCTTTCCTCTTCGGCTTTCACTGATTCAATTTCTTCCATTACGCCATCCACATCAGCGGCTTCAGTGGGGGCATCAAAAAAGCCGGTCAACTTGACGTCAGGGTTTAATTCGCCATCCTCAAAGCGCTTCCAAATTTCTTTGGCGTACTGGGTATTGAGTAGTTCGGGTGCGAATTGGCCGTAGTAATCGCGGATTTTATTGACGTCTCTTTCTAGCATGGATTCGGCGTTGTTATTAGCTGCGGCATCGACTGCTTGTGGCAGATCAATGATTACAGGGCCGTTCTCATCCACCAGGATATTGAATTCAGATAAGTCGCCATGGACCAAACCTGCACAAAGCATAAGGACTACAGATCGTATGACCTTGGCGTGGCCATCCAGGGCTTCACTGGCAGACATTGACACCTCGCTTAGGCGAGGAGCGACATCTCCTTCGCTATCAGTGACTAATTCCATCAATAAGACACCATCGACACAGGCGTAAGGCTGGGGCACGCGCACGCCTGCCCTGGCAAGCTTGTTGAGAGCGTCAACTTCGGCGTTATGCCAGGTTTCTTCCTGTTGCTGGCGCCCGAATTTAGACCCTTTGTCCATAGCACGGCTGCGGCGGCTGTTGCGGGACTTGCGGCCTTCGGTATAGAGCACGGCCTGCTTAAAGCTGCGCTTGGCCGCTTCTTTGTATACTTTGGCGCAGCGTATCTCAGAATTGCAGCGCACCACAAAGACATCGGCTTCTTTTCCGCTCATCAACCGGCTTAGGACTTCATCTATCAACCCTTCGTCTATTAAAGGCTGGATTCTCTTAGGAATTTTCATAGCGCCTTTTTACAGTAGTTGACTGAGCTAGGCCAGAATAAGCGTGAAATATTCTGCGGCTTCTCGAATCTAAATGTCCAGTAAGGTCAAGCGAGTGATTAGAATGGGGGAACGAAGTCACGCCTAACTTAAGGTTTCAGGACCTTGCTAGAACTAGTAAAGCTCACTAAGAGGCCCTTGTAGAGGGTTTTAGTCAATTCGCAAGCGCAGCTAATGGTCGATAAACCTATTGCGTAGATTTATCAACCGCCGATAGCTGAATCAGCGCTTGGCTGGGAAATTTACTAGCAAACTCCCATTAGCAGCGACATTAATCCTGTGGCCGAGAATCCATTATGTAAAGTGGTCTGATATAAAAGCCACTGACCTTTGTGGTTTCTTTAGGAAGATTGCCAGCATTCGCAGGGAGGCTTTATTGTATGGCAAGTGCCCACTGGCGTTCTGGTGCCTTAAGTCAATCTGTAAGTGCTCGACCCAGTGGTGACTGCTTAAGGATTGACCTGAAAATAGTGGAAAGTGGATGGGATCGGGAAATTGCAAACTGCATATCCCGGTGGCCTTCTTGCTCATGGACGGTTGGCGCGATGATAAAGTTCGGTAGGAAGGTTTGTGTTGGGTGTTAGCGACAAAAGGTAAGCTTTTGGTACTTAGGCCGGCAAAAACCTCGCCGCTAGAAAAACTTGCCTATTGTTGCTGACATAGGTTTTAAGGAAATAAGCGCTTCACGGGCCAGCCGTTCTAAATTGGGAGTCTCCAACGACGGTGCCTCGTCTGTAAAATCTATGAAATAAAAACGGTGGTCATTCGATAGGTTGTAAATGACATTCTTTGGGCTGGCTTTTGCGAGCAGTTTCGGGCGAGGGGATTATCTTCGTTACTGCAACTTGCTAGCCCAGCAGGAATTAGGCTGGCCGATAAAATTTGGAACGTATCCATGGAAATTCACTATGCTCAGCTTACTTACAAAACACGTTATTTTAGCCACTGTATCAACTAATTCTATTTTACTTTTTCCTTTGATCTTTCTGAAGAATGATTTTAGTGAACACTGCGCAACGTCGGTTCCAAAACCTTATAGTAGCTGCTTTTCTCCCTTTCATACTGCTGCCCTGTCTAAATGTAGCTAGCTAGATACGTAGGCAAACTAAGTCGGCAAGGAGATAAATTCGGTGATGTCACGAACTGGTAGCGGAGCTGGCATTGACATTTGCTCATTTGAGCTGAGCTCTGTGGAATTGGCTTTTGTGAAATCCATCGGCCTTCTTGAATCAGTCTCTCTCTCTTTCTCTTTACAGGTCTTCTAAGCAGCTCAAGAAGGGCTGAAAAATTGCTCGATAATTCGAGATAATCGATCATTTGGTGGTTTAAACGGAATGACGACCAATATGCATTAACGGTATTTTAATGATAATCATTCGCATTATTATTGTTATTAAGGAAGCATTACAGTGCATATTACTCGATTAGTAGGAACCGCAGGTCTCTCGATGTTGTTTTACTCAGCCGCCAGCAACGCTGTGGAAGATATCGAAATTATTGAAGTTCAAGGCTCATCTCAGGGTTTTTTGCCGTCTGTTCAGGACGGTAGGATCTTCGAAGGTAAGAAATCAACGTTAATTAACATGGACGAACAACCGGTCTTTGTCGAGCCCAACCTGCGTCAGATGTTCTCTCGGCTGCCCGGCTTATTCGTCTCGGACCAGCAAGTTCCTAGCATCTACAACGTCAATTATCGCGGACTGGGTAATCCGCATGAATCTGAGTTTGTTGCCTTCTTTCAGAACAACGTACCACTTGCAGCAGACATGTTCGGCTACCCCACAATTTACTATATGCCAGCCGCGCAGCGGATCGAGCGAATTGAGTTCGTCCGTGGCGGAGGGGGATTACTCAACGGACCACAAATAGGACCCGTGCTGAATTTCGTGACGCGTCGTGCAGATGTCAGCGCAGAAAACTCTTTTAGGTCCGACCAGACAATCGGCAGTAACGGCATGTACAGCACCTATAACGAGGTGAACTTCTCTCATAACGACTTCGGTGTCCTAGCGTCGTTCGATAGCCGCAGCGCCGATGGTCCCCGCACCAACGAGGACTATGAAGTCAATTCCGGCTATGTCGGCCTTTCCTACGAAGGTTTTGAAGGTATTCGATTGGGGGTAGATGTGGACTTCTATCAGTCCGACTCCGGTGAAGCGGGCAGGCTCACGTCGCAAGAGTTTGCCGCTGATCGCGATCAAGGCAGGACACCTTTTAACCGAGTGGAGATCGAACAACTGATCACGACTTTTAGCTATGAGCAAAAGATAAACGAATCGTCGACTCTCGATGGCAGCGTTTATTATTCTTACATGGACCGCTTAAGCCGGCGTTCTGGCCAATTTAGCGATCCAGTCGCCGAGCCCACAACAGCTGCTATCGACCAGCAGGAGTTTGCAAATTACGGTTTCGATCTGCGTTATGCCCTGTCCTGGGGAAATAATAACGTGCTGACGGTAGGCTCTACCGCCTATGTTGGCGACAGCCCGCGTACGCGTCACGTCACCGACGATATTCGCTCGAACAGCCAGAACAGTAACGATCTGGCCTTCGAGCAAGACCGCGTGATGAACTACAATGCCGTGTTCATTGAGAATTTATTCAGTTTTGGAAAGCTTAGCGTGGTGCCAACCGTGCGTTTCGAGCGGGTCAACTATGACCTTGAGGAATTGGTGAAAAATGCCAGCCTCAATCGAAATGCCATTAACATAGACCGGTCATTCAATGAAACGCTGTTTGGCCTTGGCTTTTCGTATCAGATCAGCGATCAATCGGAATTGTATGCCAATGTCTCGGAGTCATACCGGCCCCAACGCTTTGATGATCTGATTAACCCAGCATCAGAATTAACCGGCGATAATGGCCCTGGCGTGTCGCGAGCAGTTAACTATGAGGTGGGTTATCGCAGCCAGCTGATCGAAAACTTAGTCTTCGACGTTAGTCTGTTCCGCATCGATTTCGAAGATAAGGTCGAGCAGATTCAGGTGAATATCACAGACGTGGAGCGGGTTAATAGCGGCGATTCTCGCCACCAAGGTCTGGAGTTTAGCGCTGAGTACGACGTGTTGCCGAGCCAATCGCGCTCGCTTAAGTTGTTCGCCAACGGCTCTTGGCTGGATGCAGAGATAATCCGCAGCGGCAATCCAAATCTTGTTAACAATAATACTGCCTTCTCCCCCAGCCATCTTATCCGCACAGGTTTTCTTTTTGAAAATGAGAAGTGGAACGCAGCGCTTACCGCTACTCTTGTTGGTGATCAGTACTGGCAGGACTCCAACCTCGCTCGTGGTACAGGTGCTGGCGAAATCGCGGCCGAAATACCGCAATATCAGGTAGTCGACTTCAGTCTCGAGTATCGTTACAGCGACCGCTGGACTGTGCATGGCGGTGTCAACAACCTGCTCGACGAAGACTACTACAGCCGAGTGCGTAACGACGGTATAGAGCCGGCATTAGAGCGAACCTTTTACGCGGGGTTTCGTTTCGAAATCTGATAAAACCGTAATCGCTTGCCCCTTTGGTTAGAAAAATCATGGGGGCAATAAGTGAAAGGGATCGCTATCAAAGAGGGGCTACGGGAAGGCTCGATAAATCGAGCTTATTGTCAGCTAAGCCCTAGCAAAACAATGCTGAAGAAACTTTATATCGACCATCCTATCAACAAATAAATGACGACGCTGATAAGGCCAATTAGCGCTGCATAAGGCAGCTGGGTTTTAACATGATCTATATGGTCTGAGGCGGCACCTGTGGATGCCAAGATTGAAGTATCAGAAAGAGGTGAGCAATGATCACCAAAGACACCACCGCCTGATACCGCTGCAATAGTTGCGTAAACCACAGCGTCTAGTTCATTTCCTGAAAAACTGAATGCCAACGGCACGGCTATTGGAATCATAATTGCGTAGGTACCCCAAGATGTACCCGTTGAAAAGGCAATGATGCCGGTGAGCAAGAATGCCAACATTGGCAGCAGTGTCGGAGTTAGCCATGACCCGGTTACTGAAATGATATAGTCGGCGGTATTGAGCGATGCGGATAAGTCATTGAGTGCGTAGGCCAACGCGAGAATAACCACCGCTGGCATGATACCTTTAATGCCCGACATAGCCGTGTTTATTATTTCATTTAAGGGGACGCCTTGGATGCGCATAACGATTCCGGCGACTACTGCGGCGAGCATAAACGCTTCCATGGGTTTGGCACTGCCAGTAAGGATAACTGAGCTCACTGCGAAGCCTATAACCACTGTAACGGGGAATATAAAATTCCACAGTAAACTTGTTTTGATTCCAGGAAAGGGTCTGATATTGGTAAGCTCTTCGCCCATAAGTGGTTGTGCACCATCAGCTAATACTTTACCTTCATTTTGCGCTCGCAATTCCGCTTTTTTCATAGGGCCAAAATCAGGAATGACATTTGACGCAATCAAGCCCACCATGATCACCGCAAGCCAAGAATAAATATTGTAGGGGATTGAATAGATAAAGGCGGTCATTGCATCACCAGCATCATCTATTGGGCCCATACCAATAATCAGTCCGGCGACGAGCACCGCCCAACCAGTAATTGGTACTAATATGCTGACCGGTGCAGAAGTGGAGTCACAAATATAAGCCAGCTTCTCTCTAGAAATTTTGAACCTATCAGAAAGGGTGCGCATGGTAGCGCCAACAAAAAGTGGGCTGAAGTAATCGCTGAAGTAAACGAACATCCCCATAAACCAGGATATCAGTTGGACTCGTTTACGGGTCATGCGGCGACGCTCAATAAACTGGGCGAAGTTTAAAATAGCACCCGTGCGTTGAAAAAAAGCTATCAGAATACCAATGAACAATTCGAGTAAGAATATCCAAGAAAAATCGGTGTTGCCTAAAGCGCTTACCAAAAGGTTAGGGAACCCTATGAGGCCTTCGCCTGCTACTAAAACCCCTGCAAGGCATGCGATCGCCAAGGAGAAAACGGTATTGCGTGTGACAAACGCTAGGAATACAGCCACTGAAGCGGGAACTAACGATAGAGGGCTGAGATATTCTAGGGTTTCCATATGTAGACCTGATTAATTGCTGAGGTTTATTTTTCTTATTGTGCTTCTACTTATAAATTAAGCCTTATGGTTTCTATTTATTCTATTTATTCAATTTATTGACCTTAATTCAGATTAACACACTAACTAAAGGGCTTTTATATTTCTGCCTGACCACGAAAGCGCTCAAGTCCAGAGACTAATTTAAACCCCAGTGAGCGAATTGGTTCTGGGGGCATCCAGCTTGCTTTGCCGAAGAGTGCTGATACATCGGGCACAGGCTGACCACTGGCTAAATTTGCAAGCAATTCGCCGAACAGACTACCTTTTACTACGCCACCACCGTTGCAGCCGGCGGAAACGAACAAGCCCGGTTTTATCTCGCCAAAAACGGCGCCTCCATTCATCGTAAAGCCAACCGCTCCACCCCATATATGTTCCAACTCGGTGTTAGCCAATTGCGGAAATCGTTTTACTAAATTTCTGCTGAGCTCTTGTCGCACAAGTGCCGAGTTAATCTCTTTCTCGTAAGCATATAAGCAGCGAACTAAAAGACGCCCGTCTTCGGTTTTTCTGAGAGTGCTGCCTAATCTATGAGTTGGCAGTAGTCCCCAACTTGTATCAGAACCTAAAGTTTGAAGAAGAGCAGGGTCTAGAACAGGGGTTATCCCAGCATAGGTATACATGGCTACCAACTGCGACTTTCCAATACCTAAAGACTTGGCAAAGGCATTATTAGTTAACATAACTTTTCTAGCAGAAATTTCGCTATTGGCTGTTTTGATAAGCCAGCGGCCGCCTGATTGCTGAAGGCTTATGGCAGGAGTATTTTCAAACAAATGAACTTTATCGGGCAGTTCGTCTGCCAAACAACGGATAAGTGCGGCAGGCTGGGCAAGATAGCAGTGGGGCGAATAAAGGCCCCGCTGATAAAACTGAGTACCTAAATTTTGCTCCATTTCACCGCGGTTTAAGTCTTGATAGGGAAGTTGTGCTGCCTCGAGAAACGCAGCGTACTGATGTAATGATTTTAATCCTTGTTTGCCAGCAGCGCCTCTATAAGTGCCCATGCGTTTGAGTTGGCAATCAATGCTTGAGCTTTCTACCGCTTTAACAATTTTCCCTAAGGACGCCGCTATTAGTTCATTACACTGTCTCATTCGGTGAAGTTGGCTTGGATCTGCATCATTGGCTAAGGCGATTTCTAGTAAAAACCCCGAATTACGGCCAGGATTACCCTCTCCGATTTCGCTGGAGTCGATAATCGCTATCTCATCACTAGGGGCTAGTTCGTGCATGCGCTTGGCCGCAGATATTCCCGTATAGCCAGCGCCGATGATCACGGTATCGACTGCCACATCTGCGGATAGTTCAGGTTCCGCCACTCGGCTAGGTAGCATGGCGTTCCAACCACTTCGATATTGATAGTTTGGGTGGGTAGGTTTAGTCAAAATTCTCCCTAGGAAAAGTGGTCTTACTGTTTACTCTTAGATTGTATCTTTAGTGGTGTTATCTTGCGGGTGTTTCTAGGTGATTTTATTTTTTCAAAGAAAGACTGCAATGAAGTTTAGTTTCTCACTATCGTCGTTAGATTCCCATTCGAAAGTGACACTTTCATTTTGCCTTAAGAAGACTGAGCTATAGCTTTTATGACAAATGGCGCTTCTATTTCGTCATGCCACTTGCTGGCTTTAGCTATTTTACAGAGGCGTTGAATGCCTTGGATTTTAGGCTCCAACAAATCAGTAAATTGGACCACATCCGTAAAATCACTATCAAGCCATTTATCTATGATGTCTTTGTTTTCAAAAGGTAGAATCAGAGGCATAGATTTGGGGTGAATGTCTTGCCACTCAGGCAATGGTGGAGGCAGAGTAATGATCGATGCTGAGTAAACACTTTCGCCAGTGTCATCGTTGATAAACTCTTTATAAATGCCACCAAAAGCGATAGCTGAACCCTCAATAGAAATTTTATGGTAAGTTTTCTTGTCTCCTAAGCCTTCAACAAAAGCGCTGACGGGAATGATGCAGCGCGACTCTCGGTAAGGTTTGTAAGCAATAGCGTTCCTTGAATTAAGCTTGTCCGACCGAGAATTAAAGCTTGAGTATTTGTAATTAGGCTTTAACGTTGTGGGGTCAAGAAATAGCCACCAGATCGCATCAGATATCAAGCGGTTGCGATCCCGTTCATGAATTATTTGAATAACGCTGCCAGGGGCGATATCCGCCTTGCTATGAAGTGGGTACAACTCAACTCCCAATACCTTTAGCAGGTATTGGATTTCTGGGCTGTCTATAACGTTCATTCGTCCGCACATACTGGCAGCTTAACAAACACCGGCAATTCGTAACAGTTGTGTATTGGTTGAAATTGAAATTCAGGTTGAATTCCGATGGCTGTGACGACTTATAGCGGCGATAGCGTAGGGGTTCAGTTGGCTTGTTTAATTCTCAAGCTCTATTGATTGGGAAACAAAACCTAATCGAACCCTTTCGCCGAGAGCCCGATTTTTAACGGGCTCCTTCTCTTTTAAATTACCGTACTCCCTGCCTATTTCCAATCCGACCCGCTGGGTGATTTAGATCCATTGCTTAAAATTATATGTACTGTTCCCAGAGGTGAAAGCCAGACTTTGTTCTTGAACTTGATTCTGGTTTTGAGGCCGCTACTGCTGGTGGCTGTGCGTGTTCCTCTCAGCAAAAATTAACGGGTTGATAGGTTTGAAGTTCCGCACATATCCAGTAAGGGGGAAGCCGGCAGTTAGGCCTAAACGATGGTTTAGGCCGCCTTTAAGATCAAAAGAGTTCACCTTCTGGTATCGATGGCTTTTTTACCCGGCGCTTTTCGGGTTTTTTTAGCGCCCTATGCCTTGCAGCCAACGCAGCAGAGAGAGTCAGTAACTTCCTCTAAGGTTAGCCCTAAAGGTTTCGAAATTTTGGGCAATCTGCTATTGGAATCCATTGTGTTGAGTAATTGAGGGCTTGGCTGATATCGGTACTAATGTTTATCACAGTGAGTGAAAGTGCCACGATAAAACAGCAAACGCTTGGTCAGAGTACAATTTAATGCCAGCCAAAGCACAGGCCTGAAAATAGCTGCGATGACTAGTACTGCCAATCTGCACGTTGAAATCGATAGCTGCACTAAAACCGACGTAAGCTTTAATCTGATTACTATGATCACAATAAAGTGAGGTTGTTAGGAGTTACTATGAAGTCATTTCTGATTGATAGTTTGAGCAAACAAATCACCTAGATAGATGTCACAGATCGAGCGGGGATTGCTACGCTGATTGGCTTTAGTTCTGTTGCTGATGAAACCATCTCTGAAGAGGAAATCGCAGCTTTTGATGAAGACTGTTTGATTTGTGACAGTGAAGGGTGATTTTAAATCGATACTCTTGCACCTATCGCTGGCAAGGCAATAGTTGTTGGGGGTGGCTGGCTCAGATCTGGTGGGCTCACAGCTAACTAGTGTAGATTTGCGGATGCGAATAAAATTCTTCTGAGTCTGCTTTCCTCTAAAATTCTCTCTCCTGCCGATGCTGCCTTATGGTTACTACTCAGAGTGATAGTCTAAAGCGAACGTTATAAAGCAATACAAGAGCAGCAAACGCAAATTTCCCGCAAAGCACCTTGTGTTTGCTTGTAGTGTTAAGCCAAGGTGCTCTCTTTAGGAGAGGGGCGTTCGCAATCAGTCTTCTTCCCCTACCAATGCTGGATTAAAAACTACTACGGCGGCACTGACTGCATCGCTGCTTTCATAGCGCTCGTGCTCCCACTGTTCGCCATCATCTTCAATAGAGTCTGCGCAGCGATATAAGAACGAGGCTAATTCTCTTAAGGCGTCTGGTTCCGCGATAATGTTGGTTTCTTGAAAAAACTCCAAGTCGTCATCCTGTTTTCTGCCGTAAATTTTCATAGTGCTCCTGATGGCTTCATTAGGCTCTGTTGGATTTCGAGAGCGCTAGGTTTGGTTAGATAAGTCCAGCGGTAAAGTACAGCGGCTTGTCCGCAATAGCTATCGGTTGCGTCAATCAAATTCCATACTATAGCGTCGTCTATTTTAAAGCGTTTGCCGGATGCGGTGATGCGTATACCTTGGTAATTGTCTATATATCCCTGTTTTTTGACGTCGGATAATAGGCGATCCCGTTCAGTTTGGTTAACCGGCTCTGCAGACTCGGATGAAGGCAAGGAGGTAAATTCGGACCAGTTCATTTCGAATAGAGATAATGCTATTTTGTTAGCGTAGTTGAAAATTGGCGGGACTTGAGTGCCGTGAGAGATGATGGCGAAAGCCGAGCTGGTTAATCGCTGGGATTCTAATTCAGCGCTGCTAACATCGAGCAAAAGATTCCGTCCAGTGTGTCTATAAAAGCTTTCTATTAATAATTGGCTGTGAGTCTCCAAAAAGTTACTGTCAGGCTGTGTTTTTATCGAGCTATCACGGTGTTTCAATTAAGAACCTCAATCTTCCAGCTAAATATGCTGGTCAATAAGAATAGGGTTGCCGTCGGGATCAAAAAGCATGCAGCTAGCTGCGCCGGTGGTGGATTCATCTACTTCTTCTAGTAGGTCAACGCCCGACGCTTTTAAGCGTTTTTGAATATCTCGAATATCGGTAAAAGATTCGAGGGGTTCGCATTGGGCATCCCAGCCGGGATTGAAAGTTATGACATTTTTTTCGAACATGCCTTGGAAAAGCCCGATGGTATGCTGATTATTGCGGATTATAAGCCAGTTTTGAGAAGCATCGCCACCGACAGTTATAAACCCAAGTTTCTCGTAGAATGCTCTTGAGACTTCTATCTCCTTAACGGCGAGACTTAACGAAAGTGTACCTAGATTCATATTGTTTACCTTTTGTGTTTGGCACTGTTGTCTATGTTCTTTCTATCTTAACTTAATGTAGCAATTTACTGCTCTGATTATGATCCTGCAATCTACAGCTTGCTTTTACTGGTCAATTCTTCTCCAATGGTTGAAAGAGGAATTCGCATGAAATTATTCGTTTTAGCACAATCTCGATTTTTAACTTTTTTGATTTGTACTGTACTTATGGGGTTCACGTCACTAGTGGCTGCCAATGAAGGCTCGCTGGCTTTTGTGGGTGCCACTCTGATAGATGGCACGGACGCTGTGCCGCTTGAAGATTCGGTCATTGTGATAACCAATGGCCGCATACGCACAGTGGGGCCTCGTGGCGCTGTCACGGTGCCTGATGACGCGTTGGTGATCGATGCAACTGGCAAAACAATAATGCCAGGTATCGTAAATGCCCATGCCCATGTGGGTGGCACGCTTGGTCTTAGTACCGGCAATTACAATGCAGAAAACCTTACCCGACAACTGCAGCTTTATGCTCGCTATGGTGTCACGACAGTCAATAGTTTAGGTGGTGATGAAGAGCAGGGTTTTGCTTTGAGAAATGGACAATTCGAAGAAGACTTAAACCGCGCACGGGTATTTGTAGCCGGCAGCGTGGTAACGGGCAGCACTGAGGAGTCTGTTCGTGAGAAGGTAAATTCTAACGCAGATCAGGGAGCAAACTTCATTAAGGTGAGGGTGGATGACAATTTGGGCCGCACAGCCAAAATGTCTCAACCCTTGATTGATGCCTTAATTGACCAAGCCCATCAGCGCCGTTTGCCAGTGGCAGTGCATTTGTTTTACCTCGATGATGCGAAGTATATTTTGCGGGCCGGCGCTGATCTTATAGCCCATAGCATTCGTGATCTGGCGGCAGATCAAGAATTTATCGATCTAGTCAAAGCACGGGACGTTTGTTACATCCCAACATTGACGCGGGAAGTTTCCACCTTTATCTACGAAAGCGAACCAGCCTTTTTTTCTGATCCGTTTTTCTTCAAAGAGGTGGATGACGAAATAATAGAGCAACTAATGACACCGGAAAGACAGTCCCAAGTGCGAAATAGCGCCAGTGCGGCTGGCTACAAACAAGGTTTGGTCGTTGCCATGGACAATGTGAAGCGTTTAAGTGATAGCGGTGTTCGTGTTGCGATGGGCACGGATACTGGGCCACCGGCAAGATTTCAAGGTTACTTTTCCCATATGGAAATGCAGATGATGGTGGATGCCGGCATGTCGCCATTGGATGTAATCCGATCGTCAACGGGCGTTTCTGCAGACTGTATCAACGTAGGTGATGTTGGAACGTTGGAGCCGGGAAAGTGGGGAGATCTTGTACTACTTGGTAAAAATCCAGCGGAGGATATCGCGAATACTAAGACTATAGAAGGGGTTTGGATTGCTGGAAACAGAGTTCCGGACTAATCCAAAACTCTGCTTTTATCAGCAAGGCTGACGGGCTTACACAGCGACGATGTTGTCTGCTTGTGGGCCTTTTTGTCCGTCTGATACTGTGAACTCAACACGCTGGCCTTCAGCTAGTGTCTTGAAGCCACTGCTTTGGATTGCGCTGAAATGAGCAAATACGTCTGGTCCGCCTTCGCGCTCAATAAAACCAAAACCTTTGCTTTCGTTGAACCACTTTACTGTACCCTGAATTGTCTCTGACATAATAATTTATCCTGTTAGGAAATAGTTTCTCTAAGTTGATTCTCAGCTTAGAACACGTGCTTAAAATTTGGGCTGGTACTTATGAACTTACAGGACGAGGTATTACAAAGAAGACGTCGAAATGGGGACAATAAATAACGTTGCTTAGTCTCAAGCTTGGGGCATTGTACATCGTATCGTGCCGCCGTCAAATGTTTAAACTGATTTTTTTCAATAAAAACCGAACCTTATCTTTGGCCGCTAGTCGTTTCTAGTAACCTTCATACAAGAGATTAGCCCACAAATATGCCAGTAACAAGAATAAAGAAGATAAAGGAGAATGTCGGCTTTTTTCAAGAATCCCGAATCATTGCTGAGCGTGTTATGCCCTTGGCCCTATCGGTTTCTTGTTGATCTCGTCGCTGCAGCCCTTTCAGCCGTAATGCTTCGCGGTTTGATTCATCCACTTTGGAGTAATCGTCGCGCCAGCTAGGCGCTCCTGGCCATTTCGCAACAGAGCGTACAATGCTGTTGGCAGAATTTGCCTCTTCTAACAGCAATAAGGCCTGATTGAGTATCTGTTCCTGCATAGTGCTATCAAAAGGCACGCCACAAGGGTTTCCCAAAGGGAGGTCAGAATGTAAGTAGCGCGGCACGCCACAGTGCACAATTATGTCCATTGCCGACCCCATAACCACAGTGGCAATCCCATTTGCTTCAAGTAAGCGCGAAACCAATCCCACGGACTGGTGGCAGACAGGTCACAACGGCACAAGTATGGCAATGTCTACGTTCTCTGATTGGCATCGTTTAAGAATGTCTGGTCCGTCTTTGTTCAGGGTGTTGCGCTGACTGTATTCGGTGGGCAGAGAGAAAAAGCTGCTGGCAATACTGCCAATCACTCCAGAAGCGCTAAGCTTTTTTAGCGCAGCTATTGGCAGAAAAGAACCCACATCATCGGTATGGGTTACGCTGTGGTGCCAGCTTAGCTCGGCTGTGTAAGCAGAGGCTGGAATTGGATCAATTGGGGTCGAGTACACGGCCCGTTGTTCTCGGCCAAGCTTGGTGTCGGGCATAGAGGTGCTGATAATGGCTACTTTAGAGTCGCATAAACGGCGGTTTAAGGGCTGAAATGGGGTGTCTTTATTGTGTGCCCATTGATAGTCAGCGCTATAGCCTTGAGCTCGATAATAATTTCGAGTTCTTTCCATGTACTGAACGTCATAGTCATGGGCATGAGCATTGTTATAGTCATTTGCCATAGTAAGAGCCTCTAATTTAGAGCATGTGCAGAACCTATAATAATAACGGTTTGTTTATCGGATATACAAGTAAAGCGAGAGGCCTAATTTTAATAGACGATTGCTGGGAATTGGCTTACTTGATGTATCCCTCCATTCAAAATTTAGGTGCAAACTAGCATCAGAGTCTAAAGCAAGCATACTAATAGGAACGGAACCCACAGCTGCCGAAAAGTGCCGGGGGTTACGTCAATGCTTTAACGAACACATAGATAAGGATGTAATCATGGAACTAAAAAAAGTTGATGTCGCCGTCATAGGTGCCGGTACAGCAGGGATGACAGCGTATCGTGCGGCCAGGGAATACACAAACAGTGTTCTTGTCATTGAATCTGGTGTTTATGGAACTACTTGCGCCCGAGTTGGCTGTATGCCGAGTAAATTGCTTATCGCCGCGGCAGAAATCAGTCATCAAATAGACTATTCGGCACAATTTGGAATCGACGTTAAGGTCAAGTCCATTGACGGTAGACGGGTTATGGATCGAGTGAAAGCTGAGCGTGATCGCTTCGTTGGTTTCGTTGAAGAGGCAGTGGAAAGCTGGCCCACCGAACATAAACTTATAGGCAAAGCAGTTTTTACCGGCGCTAATGAGTTGCAAGTTGATGGGCACACCAAAGTCATCGCAAAACGAATTGTGATAGCGGCGGGTTCTCGCCCGATGGTTCCGGGCCCATGGTATGAGTTAGGAGACCGTTTGTTGATTAACGACGATGTTTTTTTGTGGGACGACTTACCTGAATCAATTGCGGTGGTAGGGACTGGTGTCATTGGAATGGAGATATCGCAGGCGCTAGCTCGATTAGGGGTGAAGACTCATTTGTTGGGTGTGGGTGATAAATTCGGTCCATTGTCCGATCCAAGATTGAATAGGGTGATGAAAGACGTTTTCGACTCGGAGTTACAATTATCATCTGATGCTATGGTTAAATCTGTGGCTAGAACAGAGACCGGTGTTGAATTGTCTTACCTTGAGAACGGTGAGCTGCGTGCAGGTCAATATGATTATTTGCTTGCAGCTACGGGACGTAGGTCGAATTTGGATGGCTTAAATCTAGTAGCAGCTGGGATTGAATTAGATGAGAGGGGCGTGCCTGATTTCGATGATGCTACCGGTCAGGTCGCAGACAGTCATATTTTTATCGCCGGTGATGTTAGCGATGCCCATCCACTTTTACATGAGGCTGCAGATGACGGGAAAATAGCTGGTGACAATGCTGGCCGCTACCCTGAGATCAGAGTCCGTCCTCGTCGAGCACCACTTTCTGTGGTGTTTACGGATCCACAAATCATGATGGCGGGGGCAACCTTTGATGAGCTAACTGAATCTGGTGTAAAATTTTCCGTCGGCGAAAACAGCTTCGAGGATCAGGGCCGCAGTCGAGTGATAGCAAAAAACAAAGGCTTCATTCGGGTGTTCGCGCAGCAGCAGACGGGAGTTTTTCTTGGTGCGGAAATGGTAGGGCCGGCGGCCGAGCACATAGGGCATTTACTGTCTTGGTCGGTACAGCATAGGTTAACAGTTCAACAAATGCTGGACAGCCCTTTTTATCACCCGGTTATAGAGGAAGGGCTGCGAACCGCGCTGAGGCAATTGATGCGCGAATTAAAAATGGGACCGGTGCCAGTTGAGCATTGTCTGGATTGTGGGCCGGGCGGCTAACCGCGTTGACGCTTAAAAAAGCTTGGCGAGCATTCGGTGCAAGGTAAGCGAAAGGAAAAAATACGGGAAGATAAGAATACCGAAAGGAATGCGTAAAGGAATGCGTAAAGGAATGCGGAAAGAAATGCCGAAAGATAGGCGAAAGAAATGCAGGAAAATGGATAAATAGAAGGAAGCTAGCTGGCGGAGTAATATCGCCAGATTATACTCCGCCAGCTGCTGATAGACTTTACTGCACGCCCCGTTATTATTATTCGTTACGAATAGACGCTATGCGGTTTTTTGATTTAGCCAATTTGTACACTTCACTTTTAGATCGGCGGTCAAAATCAAGTGAGGGCAGCCTCGTTAGTGGCAGAGAGCCAATGCTTTGCAGGTTGACGTGTTTTTTTTGAAAAACTCTGGTCAATGTTAAAGCATTTTGATATCCACCTGACTGGGGGCCCAGCCTACGAGTTTGCCTTTCTTTTTCTTAGATCGTTGGTGCTCTGCCCAAATCTGCGGTTGAAAAGTGGATAGCGGGGCATAAGAAAAAGTCAGTTAAGAGTTAGATAGGTAATACGTTTTGAGATTCGAATTGACGTTCAAGGGAAAAAGCAATAATCCCACTGCATAGTGCGTCTACCTTACGGCTATTTTGATAAAACTTCAGCAAGCGTTTTTAAGTTCGAGGCTCTCTTTCTCCAATGTGCAGTCGTCATAATAGTGGTGAGCTGTTTCCCGTGTTAGTCTCATTTATAAACCAATTACAGATAAGCGGATTACAAAAATGCGAACCATAATTAACGGCCTATCTATAAAAGTTATGGCCTTTTTGTTCACGGTATTGTTAGCAATGGCGAGCAGTGCCGATCCACAATCCGCAGAACTCAGGAAAGGAAACCACATGAGCGAAACAACCACGCAATCACCAATTTCAGGAGTGAGCTTTCGAACCATTGAGAGCAACGGCATATCCATGCGCGTGGCTGAGGCTGGTGATAGCGGGCCGCTTCTGCTGCTTGCTCATGGCTGGCCCGAATCTTGGTATAACTGGCGTCATCAGATTACCTATTTCTCCAACGCAGGTTACCGAGTAATTGCACCTGATATGCGCGGGTATGGCAAAACAGATTCACCCGAAACCTCCGAGGATTTCGATATAGTGACACTGGCCGCAGACATGGTTGGAATTCTTGATGCGTATGGTGAGGAAACTGCGATAATGGTGGGTCACGACTGGGGCTCTATCGTGGCCTGGCAAACTGTCTTGTTGCACCCTGATCGCTTTAGTGCCCTGATTGCTATGAGCGTACCCTATGGGGGCAGGCCAGCCGAGTCTCCGATGCTAAGTTGGCGAGAAAGCTATGGTGATAATTTCTATTATATCCTCTACCACAACGAGGCGGGTGGCGTCGCTGAGGCTGAATATGATAGCGATCCGGAGGGTCTCCTAAGTCGCCTTTATTTATCGCCAAATTCTCCGCGACAGGCGCCTTTAATTACTAACAAAAAACGCAGTGCCGGCGGATGGATTGGTCGTCTTGGTGCGCCTATGGGCTTACCTGACTGGCTAAAACAAGAAGATTTAGATTACGTGGTCGGCCAATTTAAAGAATCTGGTTTTCGTGGAGGAATGAACTACTATCGAAATTTTCACCGTAATTGGGAAATAACTGAGCACTTGCAAGACGCAAAAATCACAGTGCCAACACTTTTCATCGCGGGTTCTGAGGATATGGTTATTGCCCATGCAACGCAGGGGCAATTAAACGGAGCAATGTCTAGAATTGCTACGGATTTCAGGGGGGCAGTGCTTATTCCTGGAATAGGTCACTGGCTTCAACAAGAGGCGCCGGATGAGACCAACATGGCAATGATGGATTTTTTGAAAAGCCTCTAGTCCCAGAGCATGGTCATTAAGGGTGGTGGCAATTCTTAATGACGCTCATTAACTCCTTGCTTGAAAACGACTACCGGTTTGTTTTGATGAATAGTGCTTTTACCTTTAGGCCAATAGTGCGTTAACCCCTGCTATAGCTCTATCTACGTGGTCAAGGGTGTTATAAATAGTCGGGCAAATTCTTATACCGCCTGTCGCTGCGCAGGCAATCCCATAATCTGTATACAAAGTATTAACGATTATCCCGCCCTTGTCGGAAGGGGCTTTGGTAATGCAAACACCGAAACTTAAGGCTGGGTCCATTGGGGTGACTAGCTCATGTCCGCCAGCGGCTATTCCTCGTTTAAGGCGCTGGGCTAACTCCACAATGCGAGCCTCAATACGGGCAGAGCCAATGGTGTTATGCATCTGCGCCGCGACCCCGAGTCCTGCTAAAGCGGCATCATCGCGCTGGCCGAGAGATTCAAATTTTCGAGCTCCTTGTAAAATGGTCGAAGCTTCATCTCCCCATCCTGGGGCAATAACACTGGGCCAGATTTTTTCGATATTCTGAGCCTTTACATACAGCAATCCAACCTCTTTTGGTCCCATATACCATTTATGTGCACTGGCAGAATAGGAGTCTGGGTCCAGATCTTTTAAATCCAGCTTCATAGCCCCCCAGGTTTGGGCGCCGTCCAAATGAACATAGATCCCGTTCGCTCTGGCCGCTTGAATGATCTCCTTTACGGGCAACTTAATGCCACTGAGGTTGGAGACGTGGGTAAGGGTCAATACCTTGGTTCTAGGGGTGAACTGACGAGTAAATAACTCGACGAGGTCAGTATTCTGCGTGGGGTTTATAGGCACGGACACCCTTTTTATTGTCAAACCAAACCTTTGGGCTCTGACATCCCAGGCGACGTTGTTAGTTTGATGGTTTTGATCCCACATCACTATTTCATCACCGGCGTTAAGGCTAAGCCCGTTATTGATAATGTTGTTGGCCTCGCTGGTATTGCGCACCAAGGCAATTTCATCACTCTCTACATTCAGTTGAGAGGCAACTAGTGATCGGGTGTGCTCAAGTAGGTCTGCAAATTTAGTGCGGTTATTGAATGAACAATCTTGATCGATGTCAGCGGTGAGAAGGGCTACCTTTTCAGAGACCGCTCGAAATGATGGGCAAAGGTTGGCTGCATTCATTGGCACTGCATTTTCTGTAAAAGAAAACTGGTTACGGACCATTTCCCAAAAATCCTCGCCATCCCCATCCCCATCGCCATCTCTTTCAGCGCGTTGGGCGAAACTCATGGGGGAAACACTAGCGGCAGTCCCCGCTACTGCCGACAGGGCTATTGAGGTTTTTAGAAATTCCCGCCGCGAAGTAGATCTAATCATTTTCGTCTCCAAGTGGCGACAAACACTTTGCCGCTGACATCTAAAGTTTATGTTTATGGTGATTTATGGAAGCATGATGGCAGATTTATGTAAGAACCATATCCAATCGTGCAGAGCAATGCTAGCAATTAATAGCATTGATTTGGGTGCGGGGATTACTTTTATTGAGAAAAGCCACGATGGCTTTGGTTATATTTTTGAAATATTAGGTCGACAAAAATTGCCAATGGCTAATCCTTACATGATTGATCCTATTCATTCAGAGGGCGATTGTGAATTCTACTTCAGGACTGTTAACTCTAGAGGCACCGCTGTAGTCTAGGTTATTTAGTTATAGGATTAGGGGGCAACACGAATTCGACAGTATCGAGGGCTTAACCGCATAAATATATCTGATGTTGTCTGGCGTGTTTCCATTGCACCCAGACTAAAGGCGTTTTCTTTACTTGCTCACTATGCGCGTTATGAACTAAGGGTTTTACGGCCTTAATTTAAGGTCTAAATGATATAAAGCTTGCCGGTCTAGCTGTAATAATCGATTACTTTCAATGCTAACAATAGATTGGCTAGTATGACTAATTACGGTTTCAACCGGAGGGAGAAAATTCACATAAACAAGGCAGCTAGTCTAAATTCCTACCTGATTAGAACAGCTTTTTGTTAACTATTCCCTCTCTGAAAGCAGTTTTAATAAGGAAGTGGTTGAGGTTGATGAGACACTGACTAGATGATGTTAGTTTTTAGGCCACACTAAAATCGCGTTATTCTTTATTCGGAAGAACCATCAAAAAAAACAAGAAACAAATAGGTATTAAAGGCCTAAAAACTCCTGATAATGAGTAGGAAAGACTTAAGGCACTCGATGAACTCAGTGTACTCCACACTCCTTTAAGAGAGCGATTTGATCGAATTACTTGCCTAGCACAGCGGTTATTTTTTGTTCCTGTTGTACTTGTCATACTGATAAGTTTTGATAGTCAATGGTTAAGACGTGTCAGGAGCTATCGATTTTTGAGACCTCTAGAGAATTCTCATTCTACGCTCACGTGTTGTTAGAAAACCAAGTTTCTATTGGCGAAGATACCCGTCAGTCTGATATTTTTTTTGATAATCCTCTTGTCTCCTCGAAGCCCTAAGTTAGGGTTACGTAGGCCAACCAATTTCTTTCCACAGCAATCGTCTTGAGACACTCTGTGTGATTGATCGGGTGCCAAGAATCTTATCTGCCGCTTGAGCTTGATTTGCTAAGGTTTCTTGTGGGCTAGGTTGAAACAGAATTACTCATGTGGAGCAACTCTCGGAACAGTTTTTATTAAATATTCTCGAGCGTAGAAATTGTAAGGAACTAATCGGCCCTGCCACCGGTGATATGAATGAGTAAGATTTAGCTCTTAGTCAATCTATTGTGCCTGCTGAGAGTTTGTCAGAACGCCCGATACAATTAAAAGTGGGTGCCACTAATTTGTTCGATCAAAAGTTAGGCAAGAAATTGCGAGAACGGATTCGTAGGGAATTATCTTTTGCCGTAAGGGCCAGTTTAAGTAAGCGTGCAATAATGGGGATAACTGACAACGGCAAATTTATTTCTTGAGCCAAGGAGCAGTGATGTCGATGATTTTATGAGTGCCCCAAAGCTTAAATTAATAGCTAAAGCTGCGAGCTTAACAATTAATGAATTTAGCCCTGAATTTGAACTCAGTGTCTTGGACTAAAAAGCCTGTATCAGTCCGTTTAGCTACCTTATAACCTTTAATGTCTTTTCTTTTGCTTTCGCAGTGGGTGTCACCGAGGTGCTTAACCGTAAAACCGAACTCTATGATTATTGGTGCTTTCTCTGTTTGCCGCTAAGCAAAGGGGAGGGATTGTTGTAATAAGGTGTTGGCACGCGTTAACTGCTCTTGAATTTCCTGATCTGCTTTATTTTTTATTGCTTCCAAATTTATATTTAGTCTATTACTCTCAGTGCAGTTTAATTGATTTCATTTTTTGGGCTTTTTTGAATAGACTCAGGTTATCCCCCAATTGATTAAATCAATCTCCTAACAATAACTGATAGGCCAAGTGCACTGTCTATAAAGAACAAGGAGTCCCAATGGTTTTGTTATCGTCGCGTCACCCGCTTTGTCTAGAAGTGGCTCAGGTGTTTTCTTTTATTTTCGTCACATTGTTTTCCGCAAGTACGGTACTAGCTGCGGAGGCTCCAGCAAGTAGCACCTTTACCCAGGAACAATATGAACGAGGTGAAGCGGTCTATCATCAAGAATGCGGTTTATGCCATGGTTCAGAGTTAGACAATGGCGTTGCTAGCACTCTGCGTGGGCAGACATTTCGCAAAACGTGGTCTCGATTAGGCGTAACAGTTGGAGACTTATATAACAGAATCGCTAATACAATGCCGCCAGGGCAGTTAGGGGAGCTTAGCGAATCACAGAACCTCGATGTGCTAGCCTATCTTTTAGGTCGCAATAACGTTCTACAAGGGTCACAGGAGCTAAATGCAGAGTATGACTATCTTAGCGCCATCCCAATTTCCCGAGGGGATGAAGAGCTTGATATTGCGGCAAACTTTATTGAGGGCCTGCACGGCTTAGAGCCAACTGGCAGCGGACCCTCTTTTGCTGATCTTTTGTCAGCAGCGGATAATTCGCAGGATTGGCTTTACCATAATCACAATTATCAAGGTACTCGGTACTCAGCTTTAGATGAAATTGACCGCAGCAACGTCACCGGCTTGCAGCAGACTTGTGCCTATCAGTTAAACAGTAGCAACAGCATGCAAGCAGGCCCTATTGTTCACGATGGCATCATGTACGTCACTGATGCGACGCACACGGCCGCAATAAACGCAGCGACTTGTCAAAAGCTTTGGGTGTATGAATGGGAGCCTAAAGATCGCATGGTATGGGGAAACAATAGAGGCGTTGCCATTAAAGATGGCTATGTTTTGCGGGGCACGCCAGACGGTTACCTATTTGCTTTAGATTCAGCTAACGGCAATTTGCTATGGGCCCGGCAGGTAGCAGACCCGTGGCTAGGCGAGACCTTTACTATGCCGCCGATTGTTTATGAGGATTTGGTAATGATCGGGCCAGCAGGAAGTGAGAACGCAATTTCCGGGTGGGTTGCTGCATTTTCCATAACCGACGGAGATCTGATTTGGAAGTTCTTAACAGTTCCCGAAGCCGCCGCCGGTGGTGGCGAAACTTGGGGAAATCCTAATGGTATCCCATTAGGTGGTGGTGCAGTTTGGACTCCATTGAGTATGGATATTGAGAAAGAAGAGCTTTATGTCGCGGTAACTAATCCCGCACCAGATTTCCCTGCCTATTTGCGCCCAGGTGAAAACCTTTACACCAATTGCATAGTTGCATTGGACGTTCGCACAGGCGAGTTGAAGTGGTACCGATCTATAGTGCCTAATGACGATCATGATTGGGATTTAACTCAGGTCAGTCCGGTTCTCAAGAAAGGATTGAACAATGTCTCAATGGATATGATAGCGACAGTGGGTAAAGATGGGATTTTACGTACCCTTAATGGCGAAACGCACGAGCCGCTTTATGAAACGCCGGTCACTACAATTGAAAACTACGACGTGCCAGTAACTGAAGAAGGGGTGCATGCTTGCCCTGGTGTTAATGGCGGAGTCCTTTGGAGTGGTCCGGCGTATTATCCAGCCGATGGATTGCTGATCACGCCAGCGGTAGATTATTGCAATGTGTTTATTGCCGACTCTGATCCTGAGTTTATTCCAGGCCAGCTTTATATGGGCGGGGGTATGGTTAGAGATGAAGAAATGTCCGGCTGGCTTACCGCGATAGAAGTTGAATCCGGTGAGGTTAAATGGAAGTACCGATCTGAGCGGCCAATGGTTGCTGGGGTTACAACAACAGCTGGAGGTCTAGTACTTAGCGGAGATCTAAATGGCAATTTGTTGTTGCTGGATGCGAGCACCGGCGAAGTTATGCATTCCATTTATTCCGGAGCAATGATTGGGGGAAGTGTAATCACCTATGAGGTTGAAGGTAAGCAATACATTGCTGCCGGTTCAGGCACCGCTAGCGGCTTTTTTGGTCCAGGGCCTAACCCGACTCGGACCAGTAGTATGATTATTTATTCTTTGGCCGATTAGGAATCAAGGTATAGCAAGGCTTGGCGGCAGTGAATTGGGCTGGAGAACTTTGGCTAAACTCTTCCGAGATTAGAGGAGGATTTGCTAGGCTCTTAGCCCATCTCTTGGGAAATTGTCTTTGCACTGGGGTTTGAGTAAGCCAAACACGAAAAAATACTCCTTTGGATTCAATCATGATTAAGGTTCTGGATTAAATGTCGAGGGAACGCGCTTTATGGCCAACACTGAGCGATCACTTTTGTCTCTAATAAAAGCAAATACAGAGCGTATTGCCGAATCATGCAAGACGACGTTGGGCTAACTTTGAGTGGGCAGTGCTATAGGATTTCGAGTCACCGCAGCTGGGTTTAGGCCACAGCGGGAATTTAGATTGAACTTGCACCGAAGAATCTGGGAGCTGAAGTCGGCTCACTTCAGCTCCCAATCGAGTCTTCGTTAGACCACTCGTTTGTCCCGCAACTGCTGAATCTCCGTTTCACTATAGCCTAGCTCCGCCATTATCTGGTCGGTGTGCTCGCCCAGTGTCGGTGGGCGCCTTCTGATCTCTCCCGGGGTTTCTGAAAGCTCGACCGGTGTCACCATAAGCGGCGCAGGCTTTTCTAAGCCGGGATACTCTACCGGCTGAAACATGCCTTTGGCTGCAACATGGGGGTCGTCAAGAACATCTTGGGGAGACATTATCGGTCCGGCTGGAAGTCTCGCTGCCTCCATAGCATCAAGCACCTCTGCTGAAGTTCGCATTGCACACCATTCGGCTAGTCTTGCGCTGATCACCTCGCCATTGTTACCACGGCTAATATCGTCCTTGAAACGAGGGTCGCTTAGCCAGTGATCTTCCCCCATTAAGTCCGCCCAGCGCTTGAATAATGGCCCGCCGACTGATTGTATTAGTACCCAGCCGTCTTTGGTCTTAAAGGTGTCTGCGGGGCCTGATGTCTGGGATCTGTTTAAGGTTGCGATGCGATTTGGCGCAATGGCATTTTGTTCGATGGCAGTGCCATTTGTCATGGTCAGTGCCGTGGCGAATAATGACCCTTCAACCATTTGGCCTTTGCCGGTTTTTTGCCGCTCATAGAGAGCCGCCATGGTTCCGAAAGCGGACAAACTTGCAGTGCCGAAGTCGATAAACGGAGGGTGCGCTTTAACGGGCTGTTCAGGGGTTCCGGTCATGTACATTGCGCCAGACATAGCCTGGCCAAGACCGTCAAAACCAACGCGATTGGAGTAGGGGCCGCCGCGCCCAAAAGCAGACACAGTTGTAAGAATGATGTCGGACTTAATCGCTTTAAGACTTTCATAGTCCAAACCCATAGCCTGTAAGGTGTCTGGTGGTAAGTTGGCTATGACGATATCTGCGGTAGCCACCAGCTTCTTAACAATTTCTTTGCCCTCCGGCTTCATTGGGTTCAAAGTCATGCCAAGCTTATTGCGCGCAAGCTGAAGGAACAAGGCACCGTCGCCCATATCAGTGATTGGAGAAAGAAAACGATCCTCACTGCCGTCGACTTTCTCAATGCGGATAACTTCCGCACCCATGTCGGCTAGCAAGGTCCCGCAGTATGGGCCGGCTATATAGCGGCCAAAATCGAGCACTCTTATTCCCTCTAAAACTTTAGTCATTTAATGTTTCCAGTGTGGTGTGAATCTTGAAATTTAGTCTAAATCTTACCATAGCTAACTAATATAGCGTTTTAATAGCGGGGTAAAATAATTTTACTCTTCTATTAAGATTTGTGAGGAAGCTAACAATTTTTTAGTTAACCTTACTCATAATAAATTCTAACGATAACGAAGTCACATTTTGATTTTAGACGCTTAAAATATTTGCAAAAACAGACTAGGAGAAGTGCGCTGATAAGTTTGGCTGACAAAAAAGCATCTAAGCAGGTGCCTTAAGGATTGCAGGTAATTCTAAAAAATTCTACCAAGACGTATACAACATTAGCAAAGACGCAGGTTCGATAACAACAAAAGGTAGCGGCACAAAATGCAAGGGTTCAATCCACAGGCTGCTGCGCTTACTCTAACTATCGCTGGCGGTTAAAGTTCTCTCCTCGATGGTACGGCGGGAGACGCACTCAGGTTAATCCGCTCTCTCTATCAACTGCTACTCAGCTGATCTACAATTCGGCATAAGCCGTAATTGACAACATCACTGCCGAAAACGCCGTTGTGATAGAACTAATTTCGTGATTTCCTTATTCTAAGATATCAGTGAGTAAATACCTAGGAGCCACTAATGCCTGCAATCCGAACCAACTTAATAGCTTTACTAAGCCCATTAATACTTTGTCAGTCACTAGTCGCAGTGGGGGCCGAAAACCCAGGGTATATAGAGGATCCTTCTCGGCGAACCACCGGGATCGGAAAATTTTATATGGGACGGGAAATTTCATTCGTGATGGGGCACCAAGCCGCAGGTTGGCTGAACCGTCCTGGCAGGATAACCGAAGAAATGCCTGATGAAGTCGTAGAAAATATGAATCTTGCAGACGATGATGTGGTCGCAGATATTGGGGCAGGTTCAGGCTATTTCTCATTTAGAATTGCTAAGAAGGTTCCCAATGGCAAGGTGTTGGCAGTGGATATTCAGCCAGAAATGCTGGCTTTGATAGAGGACAGAAAAACCAAGGACGGGATTTTGAACATTGAGGGGGTTAGGGGAGAAATAGATAATCCTAATCTACCTGCGAATTCGATTAACGCAGCGATTATGGTTGATGCCTATCATGAATTTGATCATCCGTTTGAGATGATTAATGGTATCAATGAAGCTTTAAAGCCCGGCGGTAGGATTTTTCTTTTGGAATATAGGGGGGAAGATGCCTCTGTTCCAATCCGGCCTTTACATAAGATGACAGAAGAGCAAGTGGTCAAAGAAATGGGTGTGTTCGGCTTAGAGTGGACTGATACTCTGGATTTCTTACCTTGGCAGCATATGATGATCTTTACCAAAGCAAACTAATTGTTATTGACCCTAGTTAGGTTGCTGAGCCTTTATTTTTCTTTGGTGACCTAGTCTTGGCAGCTCCTTCCCAGCCAAGTTTACCTTTCCGGGCCTTGCCTCAACTCAAGTGATTATTTTCCTCGCGACCTCAACTGTTCGCGGAAAACCTGCTTTTGATCCGAGTGTTTACTCCCTGTCAAAAGGGATTCTCCGCAGCTTTCGTAAAACCTACAAAATTATTCAAAGAAGGGTGGTTTTTAGTGATTTTTCGATTATTTTTGTAACAAATAGCGTTTCATGACGTCTTAGTTATCAAGCAATACAGAAAAAGTTGTTAAAAATGATTGCAGCCATGTTCTGTAGAGATTGAACTACCAACCAAGTCTAGAGGCAGGTATGAAAAACTTAAGATATACGCAGTTGATTAAACCGATGAAAACACACTTCGAGCATTTAACGCCGCCGGCCAAATATTTTCTGCATTTTCTTGAAGGGGGTTTGGTGATTGTGTTGTTGACGTCTCAGCTGCTTTACATCTAGTAATTCGCCGGATTTGGGCCATTGGCAGGCAAGGTGCGTGTTTTGATGATAAGGCTGCCGGCTAATCTTCACAATCCGCAGTAAATTAGAACGTACTGCGAATCTTCAGTGCATAAAATACACCTTCAGTAGTACAAAAACTCTCTAATTCTTCAGGAACAGCATTGGCTGTAGCGCCATCAAAGCGAGTTCTGGATCTGCAACGTTCTTTATCAGACGCGTTGCGCGCGTCAAAGCGATAAGTTACACCTTTGGATGAACGTTTCTCGAGAAAAAGGTTAAGGTTATATTCCTCAGTATTTCGTTCGATATCGAACACATCTATCTGATTGCGCCCTTCACCGTCTTGGTCAGAATGTGAGTAGCTGGCGCCGTAGCTAAAATTCCATTGCTGAACATCTTGACGGTAATTGGCTCGAGTGTACCAGCGGTTGTTGTTGCGACGACGACGTTCTGCATTTAAAAAGGGGTCGGTAACTATTGAGTCTGCAACGCTAACCCTGAGTGTAAGTAAGCCATTTGGAATGCCGACAGGGTCAAGTTTCGTACTAGCGTCCAAATTAACACCATAGCGTTTACCATCGCCAATATTGCCTCGGGCTGATTGAAGGTTGTCAGGCCCAGTAGAGACATCGATTCTATCGATGACGTCTTCACTTATGCGGTAGTAAAATTGAGAATTTAAAACGCCTAAGTCATTTGGCAACCGGTATTCTAAATTTAGATCGTAATTCCAAGATTGCTCTGGCTCGATGTTTGGATTGCCACCTTGAATATTTTGGTCATCATCGCCGCCATCTTGAGTTACGCTGAAATCCGAAAAGCTTAACTGTGAAACGGCTTTTTCAATTGTGGCGCGCAGTTGAATAGACTGGGTAATATCAAAGCGATAATCTACTTTAGGTCGGATGAAACTAAAGTCACGCTCGTTTGTTACGTCACCGCTTTGCGTGATAGTGGAGTTCTCTATAATTAGGCTGCTTTCTAGTGCCATTCGGTCATTTAACTGCCAGTTATGAATAGCGAAGTTCTCATAGCGAATCTCTTCAATAGTCGAGAAAGCATTGCCGATGTCGCTGCGGAATAGTCCGCCAGAAAGCTCAGATCCTGCTCCGGTGGCATCGGCATCGTTGGTTCCAACATAAAGACCGTTGTCGCGAATTGTTTGGGCCGCCTCAATGCCAAGCTCAACACCTTGGCTGTCGGAAAGGTCAAATGTATATGAGGTTCGCGCTATGCGCTCTTGGTCTCGGCCGAGGGAGTTAATGAACAGGTTTTTGTCTTCAGTAGCTCCTGAAACATCATAGCGTTCGCGCACATAGTCGGTGTTTTCATCGTTAACGATTGCAAGAAGTCTGAATTTGCTTCCATTGCTGAATTCGTATTCGTAGTCGCCGCCAATTTCCCAGTTTTCACGATTCCATTGATTACTTTCTCGTTCAAGGCGAGTGGTAATTTCCGCACCGGTAAAATTGGTAATAAGTCGATCCACATCGGTCGGAGGTGATGTTTCGCCGTAGAGTGCGTTAAATTGAACGAGAGAATTGGTAAATTGATACCCTATATTCATACTAGTTTCAAATTCGTTTTGATCGCGGACATTGTCCTCGCTGCGAGTTTCTAGCAGATTGCCGTTTGCGTCGCGACTGCTTTCAAGGCCGAGGCGTTGGCGATATCTAGGTTCGGATTCGATGTGGAGGAGGTAATTGAAATCACCGGTCTGTCCTGAATATGAGAGCTTTGCTCCGGGTTGAAGTGTTCCATCTTGCAGTCTGTCTGTGTTTAATTCGGCCGCAACACTCGATCGAGATTTGGCATCCCTCAGTACAATATTCACTACTTGGCCGCCGCCTCGGACATCTATTTCTTCTGATGTTCCACGTATGATTTCAATAAAATCAACTTGATTTGCTGCGATTCGGCTAAGTTGGGCGCGACCTGCATTTGATTTCCCTGTGATGCGTTGGCCATTGATGAGTACTTCATTGGCACCGCCCCCCAAACCACGTCGATCACGGCCACTGCCGCTCAGGGCTAAGCCGATGCCTGGTATACGATCAATCATGTCATTCACAGACACCGGTGAAAATTGAGAAAAGAACTCCGCATCGTACACAATGGTAGAGTCATCCGGGGAAGCTTGTTCCTGCGCTTGCGTTATAGTTTGGCTGGATAAAAATATTGCAATGCTTATGAGGCCAAATTTGAATAGTTTGCTTGATAGGCGCCGTGCCATGCGTCACTCCGGACAGTGTTTTCTGATAAAGGTAAATAATTATTTGTTAGCCGATAGTTGTGCAACGAATAAAAACGGTGAAAAGACTACCGCCGTTCTTTTGATTTAAGGGGATTTCTTCAAACTATCGGTAAGAGGAACATAATTATAGCGCTGCTAACCTTTTGAAACTGTGACAAATTGTGTGCATCTGATGGCAAAAGTGCCATGATTCAGTAATTTTAGCGTACTTTTAGCGAATTTATAAAACTTAACGAATCGACCGGACTTAGACTTTCTTTAAAGTTAATGTGCTAGTGATTTGAACGTACTCGGAACAACTAATTCTGCAGTCACCTGTTGAAATCGCTAAAACTGGTGTTTTTTGCACCCATTACCTTTGTTACAGGGCATTAGCTGCGAAGTATCGTAGCAAACGCACACGATCTCTGCTGATTTTGCGATAGGGACGGTATTGGAGGATAATGATGCATCTTACTGATGGGATCATTTTTGAACTTATTAACGTCCAAAATCCCATTAGATCCATACAATTCAGATAGATAGAGGCAAAACTATGCAACGCGAATCAATGGAAGTTGATGTGGTAATTGTGGGCGCGGGTCCTGCAGGCCTATCAACAGCCTGCCGACTTATGCAAATGGCAAAGGAATCTGGCAAAGAATTGTCAGTTTGTGTGTTGGAAAAAGGTTCAGAGGTCGGTGCCCATATTCTCTCTGGTGCGGTGTTTGAGCCAAGTGCCTTGAACGAACTGTTCCCCGATTGGAAAGAGCGCGGTGCGCCGTTAAATACGGCAGTGACTGGTGACGATCTTTACTTCTTGCCAGGAGCAGAGTCTAAATTCAAGTTTCCCAGTCTCTTCGTTCCTAAGCCGATGCACAATGATGGCAATTACATCATTTCGCTGGGGAACCTGTGTGGTTGGCTAGGCGAGCAAGCCACGGAACTTGGGGTGGAGGTTTTTCCTGGGTTTGCTGCCGCTGAAATTCTCTACACTGAGGATGGTGCAGTTAAAGGAGTGGCCACGGGTGACATGGGCGTTGCTGAAAACGGCGAGCATAAGTCATCATTTGAGCCTGGCTTTGAATTTCATGCCAAATACACGGTATTTGCTGAAGGCTGTCGAGGCCATTTAGGGAAGGAATTAATCGCCAAATTTGATTTGGATAAGGACAGCGATCCCCAGCAGTATGGCATTGGCTTGAAAGAGGTTTGGGAAATTCCAGCAGAGAAGCACCAGGAAGGATTGGTAGTTCACACAGCGGGTTATCCGTTGGTGGGCGACAGCTATGCGGGCGCAAGTGGTGGTTTTTTGTATCATGTTGAAGATAACCAAGTGTCATTGGGCCTGATTGTCGATTTGGGTTATAAAAACCCACATCTGAGTCCCTTTGATGAGTTTCAGAAATTCAAACATCACCCAGTGATTAAGCAGTATATTGAAGGCGGAAAGCGCCTGAGTTACGGGGCGAGGGCACTCATCAAAGGTGGGCTTAATTCGCTACCTAAAATGCATTTCCCCGGTGGATTGCTAGTTGGCTGTGACGCGGGCACTTTAAATGCGGCCAAGATCAAAGGCAGTCATACCGCGATGAAATCTGGAATGATCGCTGCTGAGACAATATTCGCTGAGTTTGGTAAAGATACTCAAGAAAACGACTTGGCAGACTATGCTGTGCGCTTTAAAGAGTCAGACTTGCAACTTGAATTGCACAAAACCCGTAATTTTAGCCCCGGGATCCACAAGTTTGGATTTTGGTTAGGCAGCGCGCTGACTTTTATCGAGCAAAATATTTTGTTTGGTAAGTCTCCTTTTACCGTTCATGATCAATCTTTGGTTCATGAGTCACTGATGGAAGCGTCGCAGAGTCCTAAAATTGACTATTCAAAGCCAGACGGTGTGATCAGCTTTGATAAATTGTCGTCGGTATTTCTATCCAATACTAACCATGCAGAAGATCAGCCTGTCCACCTGCAATTGAAAGATCCTGGAATACCTTTGACGATTAATTTGCCAAAGTACGATGAGCCCGCTCAGCGTTATTGCCCTGCGGGGGTTTACGAGATAGTTGAAGAAAATGATGTGAAGCGTTTTCAGATTAATTCTCAGAACTGCGTGCACTGCAAAACTTGTGACATCAAGGACCCAAGTCAAAATATACATTGGGTTGTTCCTGAAGGGGGTGGTGGGCCAAACTACCCTTCGATGTAGACAGTGTAAGCAATGCAAGTTTAGGAATAGAACAGCTGCACTTAAAGGCGGCTTTTCTGCTCCTGTTTTCTAGCTATCTCTCCACGACGCTAAGCAGGTATTAACTTAGACAGCGCTTAATTTGTTGTCATGAGGAAATTACACGCCACTAGACGTTTAAAAGTGTTGTTGTTTATAAGCAGCCACTTGGCATTGGTGTGGTTCTATTTATCATTTCCATTGTTGGCTTAGCAGGATCTACTTGAATACAGGTGGCTCAAATTCTTTACTCCCCCCACCTCCCTTTTACCTTTTCAGTGAGCTTACGAGTCGCCTAACTCGGCGACTCGTAAATGAATTAGAGAGTTGGAGACCGGTTGCGGCATTTAATATTAGCGGTGAATCAAATTCTCCCACCGCGAATGTCACTGATGTCATTTATCTTTTCAAGAATAGGAAAAACTTTTCCCATTTTACTGGCTCGGATGAGTTAGCCGTTTTTACCTAACTTTCCATCTAAGTTTCATGACCTTTGTGCCATCGCTTGATTTTTTCCATTCCGTAGCTTTACATCCGCATGCCTAATTTCTTGAAAAGAATTTCGCGGATTTGCTAGTGCCGCGCTGGTACGACGAGGGTTTAACCCGATATTTAGGGCACAAAACTATTGAGCGCGGCAAAGCTAAATTCTGGGAGCCAAGCCGGAGCAACAATCAGATATTGGCGCAAGTAGTAGGTAAATGATTCGCCCATGATGGGGCAGCTTTTTATCGCGATGATGCGTTGACATGCCGTCGAATGATATAGATTGTTAATCCGAAGTCGGAACAACTTTTAACCTATTTTTGCGCGCGAATGAAGAGTCCATGTTCATAGATAGAAGAGCTAATTAGTTATTTAGCGTTACTGTTAAAGGAGCGTAATCCTCGCTTTGCTTTGATTTGTGGTTTCTACCTTCAACGGCTCAATTGAATCCGGAATTTGAAAACTATTTACTTACATCGTCTAAACCAGCGGGTGTAGTAAGGGTTGCTGATATTACTGAGTTGGGTTAGATGTTGGGCGAGTTTGCGATCAGTACCGGGGAAATGAAGCGTGGGGAGCTATTTTTTTAGGTAATAATTGACGCGGAATTTGGTGTTGCCCGCTATCATTGTGGATTGGGCGATGCTTCTTGGGCTTTTGAGGAAATTGAACTCAATTTTTTACAGGACCGGTATCAGTTCATGAAAACTCACTCATCCTTTAGATCCACCTCTGCCGAGTATTAGAATGGCGCTGAGACATAAAAATTATGACCAATCAATTCAAACTTTCATCATGATGGTGGTGGATATTATAGCTATCCTTTTACATTTTCGAAGGCTTTTCGGGAGCTGTGCGCTGTTCACTATTATGTTTGCACTTACGTCTTGTGCGGCCATATACCTTGATACAGACTTCACCGTAGATCAAGAATTGCAGAATAATATCATCGACCAGTCAAGTGATCTGTTCGTTGAAATTGAGCCACTTTTTCTTTCAGATGAGATTAAGCTATTACTCGATGACGTTATTGATCCCTATGATAGCGAATTCAAGCGGGTCGAAAAAATTCAAGACGTTTTATATGGCGAAGACTATTTAGGAATTATTTATTCTGATCAAAAGACGCACACAGCTGTAGAAGCGTTTCTGGCCCGTGAGGGGAATTGCCTGTCGGTAATGAACTTGTATGTTGCGATGGCGAGGTATTTAGGGGTCGATGCGAATTTTCAGACCGTTGCCGTCCGGCCTAACTGGGACAGGCGGGGTGATTTGCTGGTACTGAGTCAGCATATAAACGCCACTGGGCGCCTTAACGGCCAAAGGCGATATGTTGCGGACTTTACTCCAGAAATATCCCTGCAGCAGCTCACTTCGTCTATTCTCACCGACTCGGAGGCCCGTGCCTTGTACTTTAATAACCTTGGGGTTGAGGCCTTAATTAGTGGCGACTATGAGGTGGCTCTGAAATACCTCAAAAACTCTTTGTTTCTAGATTCTGAGCAGTCCATTACATGGAATAATATTGGTACGACCTACAATCGCCTTGAGAATTCGGAGTATGCTGAATACTCATATCAGCGTTCATTCAATCTGGATAAGCGCAACGCGACAGCTGTCAATAATCTTGCTAAATTTTATCGTCGCAGCGGCGATCCTATCTTAGCCCAACAATATGAAAAGGCTATTGAGCGGTTCAATAATAAAAATCCTTACTACCATTTTGCCATTGGCAGATTAGCGTTTGCTGATAAGAACCTGCCACGGGCTCGGATGGCATTTGCTCGAGCTTTGAAGCTGAAGGAAGAGGAACCCGGTTTTTACTTGGCCTTAGCGCGGGTACATTTGGCCTTGGGCGATGTCGAGGAGGCCCGGCGCCTTGCAGAATCTGCGCAGCGTTTAATCGCTCTTAACGAGGAGATTTATATGCCAAGTTCTCAAAAAGTTCGCATTATTAACACCAACGTGATTTTTCGTGATGCCAGTCCGGGCGTTAGCATTAAAATGTCCAGATAACGGTAAATCACTGGGTTGGTTGGGACTGCCCCGGTTTAGTTAAGATCCGCATCTTGCCAGTAACGAGTACCTTTAACAGTGGCCTGCAGGGCTAGGCCACTTTGAGTTAACTGATACACGGTGACATTATCCATAATCGCTTCTCCGGCAACCGCTGCCCCTAAATCTCCGGCCTTGGCCGCCGCGTCTGCTTGGCCGCCGACGGAGACGCCTAGGTCCATGAAGCGGGACAGGGCGGCTGCATTATGAAACACAATAATCGCTCGAAAATCCTTCACCCCAGCACCCACACCAATACCAATTTCTCCCATGCGCATATAGGTATCTCCGTTGGACTGATTGTCCCGAACAACACCAAACCCGCCTCCGAAACTGGCAAAGATGATGTTGATATTAGCCGTCGCAAAAACCGCATAACCAGCAGCCTTATTGAGCTGTGTTTGGGTGTCGGGTTTTAAGCCATATAACTCTGTAAGGACTTCCTGACGCATGGATTGAATGCCATCGCGGCGCTCCGCAGGAGTGCCGCGATTAAGTCCTGTGGTCGTGCAAGAATCTAGACAAGCGGCTATCAGCACTAACCCCAGCAGCAATTTGCTCTTAGGCCATAGAACATCCATAGTCTTAGTTCACTTCGGTTGTAAAGATATAATTTTGAAATAGGGTGCTAGTTGCATCAATTGTAGACTTATCGTCTACATCGATTCTGATAACTAATCCTCGTTTCTTCTCTATATCGCTTGCGACTTGGGCTGAGATGCTAATCGATGCCAAAACTTCTTTAACCAAAGTTTCGGTAATCTGCTGGCGTAGGGTCGGCCTGAATATTTTGCCGACGGCGGTTAACGGCATGGCATCAATAAACTCAATTCTCTTAGGGATCGCGGCTCGCTCTGACATTGTATTGGCGCAGTGCTCGATAAGCTGCTCAGCGCTGATCTGAGAGTCCGCTACTCTAACAACGTACGCCATGGGGAGCTCCCCTGCGTAGCGGTCCGGCAAGCCTATGGCGATGGAAATGGAGACGCCGGGATGGGCATTAAGTGGTTCTTCGATTAGCTCAGGGTCGATGTTGTGGCCCCCTCTAATTATCAAATCTTTGGCACGGCCTGACAAATATAGAAAGCCATCACTATCTAAATAGCCCAGGTCTCCAGTATTGAACCATCCGTCTTCTACCCACGCGAGTTTGTTATCTGAGTCTGCTTTGTAACCTGCAAACACCTGTGGCCCTTTGACCATAATAGCGCCGCTTTCGCCGAGTTCGCAGTTTTTGATAACTGTCGTTCCATCGAGATGGACAATGCGAATCTGCGAGTAGGGAATGCGCATGCCGACACTGCCGGGAGGCTGGTTTGCCGGGGCTCTTGAAATTAGGGCAGTCGTTTCGGTCATGCCATAGCCGTTACTGACGTCTACTTGGTGTTGTTTTTCAAAGTTGACCTTGAACGGTTCTGATAACGGTGCCGCGCCTGAGTTAACATTGGTCAGCGTGCTAATGTCCGAGTCGCCTACTGATAGATCAGACAGTGCCATTAAAACCGTCGGTACGGTTGCGAAGCTTGTAATATTAAAACGATCGATATGTTTCCAGAAACTTTTCATTGCCACAGGCGAACGAAAGCCGGACGGCGTCATTAACAGAATTCGATAGCCTACGGCAAATGCCGCGACGCCCTGAATAATGCAGCCGTAAATATGGAATAGCGGTAGCCCGCAAAGAATAGATTGCCGGCCCTGGTGAGCTGTATACACTTGCATTAGCTGGCCAAGAAAAGCCATGTTCTGATGAGTTAGTTGGGCAAGTTTAGGCCTCCCGGTGGTGCCGCCGGTATGAAAATACGCAGCTATCTGATCACCGGAGAATATTCGCTTACTGGTGAGTTGATCACCCGGTTGGTCTGCGATTGCCGTTTCGAAATCTAAGATTTTATAACCACCTGCGGACGCAGATTCGGTTAAGGGTTCGCACAGCCCGGGAACGTTTACCGCTATCACGGCGGTAATTTTTTTATTTCCCTTGATCCCAGCGATGACTTTATCCCAGATATCAACGTGCTGAGATTTTCCTAAACAGATAACGACGCTGGAATTTGAGGCCGCTATGATTTCGCCTATGTGCTCGGCTTCCAGCATAGGGTTTATGGGGTTGGCGATGCCTGCAGCTTGACTTCCCCAAGTAGCAAAATGAGTTTGAGGAAGAATGGGCATGATGATTGAAACTGCAGTATCAGAATTTACTCCGAGTTTGGTCAGTAAATTAGCAGTGCGGGTAATTTGCTGGCTTAGCTGGGTGAAGGTGACTTGGCTTGTTGGCTCATCGGGCAGGCCCTGCATGATGAACTCTAATGCGATGTCATTACCGAATCGGGCGGCACTGGAGGTAATTAGATTGTAACTGTCAGTGAATGGAAATTGTTCTGCTAGTGGCGTTTTTTCAAATTCTTCTACTTTCGCCAAGGTTTCCATGATGGGTTCCGGAGCTGGCGTATTGGCAAGTTTAAACATAGCGTGTTCCCATTGTCAGGTCTTACGGGTGAGCGAAAATTCGACTAAATCTTTTAGAGCTGTTTTATACTCTGAATTCGGCAGTGCTTCCAAAGCTTTAACCGCGGCGGTAGTTTTTGTGCTGGCTAATTCTTGTGTGTATTCCAGTGCCCCGCTGTTTTTGACGAGCGCGATTACTTCTTGGAGTTGCTGTGAGGTTAGAGATTCTGCCCGCAGGCTCTGTTGAATTAAATCCCTATCAGCTGAGCTACTATTGGCCATTGTATAGATTAATGGCAGGGTTGATTTTCCTTCTGCAAGATCATCGCCAACGTTTTTGCCCAGCTCTTCAGCATCGCCTATATAATCTAAAGCATCATCGATTAGTTGGAATGCGAGTCCGAGTTGCAAGCCGAACTCTGCCATTGCGCTGACGCTTTTTTGGTCTGCCCCTGACAGCATTGCGCCGCTCTTAGCTGCGGCCTCAAATAGTATTGCTGTCTTATTCTGAATAACCTGCATATACAGCGCTTCAGTTGAATTAGGATTGCTTTTGCTGATTAGTTGAAGGACTTCTCCTTCCGCAATTTTATTTGTGGTGTCGGCCATGATTTCCATGATTCGCATATCACCAATTTTCACCAGAACCTGAAAGGCTCTAGAGTAAATAAAGTCGCCAACGAGTACGCTCGAAGGATTGTTCCATTGCGCATTAACTGTAGGCCTGCCGCGGCGCAAGGTGGACATGTCGACAACGTCGTCGTGCAGCAATGTGGCGGTGTGGATAAACTCAATTACCGCTGCCATGTTTATATGTTGATCCGATTTGACCCCGCATGCTCTGGCGGTCAAGAGAACGAGCATTGGCCGTAATCTTTTGCCTCCGGCATCTACTATGTAGTGGCCAATACTCTCGACAAGAGCGACGTCAGAGTAGAGTTGATCCACAATGAATTGGTTTACTTTGTCGAGGTCGGTTTGGATAAGCGATCGGATTTGCTGATACATGTTTGACGCTGCTTACTGTTTAGTTGATGTTCGTGCGGTAAAGCCCGGCTTAGAATTGGCCACTAATTCGAAGGTGCATGCTAGGGAGCCAGCTAGATTCTGTCAAGCTGGCTGGGGCTCGTGCCTTAGGAGAGAATTGGCATTGATCTGAGTATCCTCGAAGCCTGTTACATAATATTCACGTTCACAGTCCCAATTAGCTTGATAAGCGCATATCTATCCCGTAAAATGCCCGCCCCTATAGAGATGGGTAAGATTTCGGTTCGCTCCCCAGTCAAAAAGCGGGTTTTGGAGATATATATGTACGCGGTTATAAAGAGTGGTGGCAAACAGCACCGAGTTGAAGAGGGCGAAGTCCTTCAACTGGAGAAACTGGAATTTGCCACAGGCGAGACAGTAGAGTTCGACAAAATTCTTATGATAGGTGAGGGCGAGTCTGTGCAGATTGGCGCTCCTTATTTAGAGGGTGGTCAAGTTACTGCAGAGGTAATTCGGCAGGGTCGTTCACCGAAAGTTAAAATTATCAAATTCAGCCGACGCAAGCACTATCGCAAGCAGCAGGGCCACCGTCAGTGGTTTACTGAAGTTAAGATAACTGGCATCAAGGCTTAGGTTTAGCAGGAGTTAGTCATGGCACATAAGAAGGCAGGTGGTAGTACTAATAACGGTCGCGATTCCGTATCGAAACGCCTAGGTGTTAAGATGTTCGGCGGCCAAGTAGTGAAAGCTGGAAATATTATTGTTCGTCAGCGTGGCACTCGGTTCCATCCGGGTGAAAACGTAGGCTGCGGCAAGGACCACACGCTCTTTGCGAAAGAGCATGGTGTTGTCAAGTTTGAAGTTAAGGGTCCTAATAACCGCAAATTTGTGCGAATCGTGACAGCTTAATTATAGATAATTGTACAAAAAGCCTCGTCATCTGACGGGGCTTTTTTGTTTCTGGAGTTGAGTAGTTTGACTCCCTTATTGATCCATAAAATAACTCGTGTTCCTCAGAGTTTTATTAGCCGAAAACAATCATGAAATTTGTCGACGAAACAGAAATAACAGTAGAAGCAGGTAAAGGGGGCAACGGTGCCTTAAGCTTTCGCCGCGAAAAATATATTGAGCGCGGTGGGCCAGACGGTGGCGATGGAGGCAATGGTGGCAGTGTCTATATGCAGGCCGATGAATCGCTTAATACATTGGTAGATTTTCGCTTTCAGCCCCGTTACAGGGCTGAGTCTGGCCGGCCTGGCCAGGGCAAAAACTGCACCGGCCGCGGCGGTGAAGACCTTTTGGTTAAAGTTCCTATTGGTACCAGTGTAATTGACGTAAACACTGAAGAGCTGATCGTTGATCTTGATGATCCTAACGAGACTGTGATGGTTGCTAAGGGTGGAATCCGTGGGCTAGGAAATATTCGGTTTAAGTCTAGTACTAACAGAGCACCACGAAAAACAACAAACGGCACTCCTGGTGAAGAGCGGCTGCTGCAATTGCAATTGCGATTAGTGGCCGATGTAGGCCTATTAGGATTGCCCAATGCGGGCAAGTCTACCCTTATCAGGGCGGTATCAGCAGCGAGGCCAAAAGTTGCTGATTATCCATTCACTACCTTGGTGCCTAACCTGGGAGTTATCTCCCTAGGCATGGAGCGTAGCTTTGTGATGGCTGATATTCCTGGTTTAATTGAAGGTGCCGCTGATGGGGCGGGCTTGGGCTTTCGCTTCTTAAAGCATTTGTCGAGAACTCGCTTGTTAATCCATTTAATCGATGTGCTGCCGGTGGATGAAAGCGATCCGGTGGATAACGCTCAAAAAATTATCGCTGAGCTTGGCAAATTTAGTGCCACGTTAGGTGAGAAAGAGCGTTGGTTGGTCTTGAATAAGACCGACTTGATTGACCCTGAGGAGCTCAAGGAAATTAAGTCTAAAATCATTTCTGCTCTGGACTGGAAAGGTGAAATATTCGAGATTGCAGCGATCAATAAAGATGGTTGCCGCGAGCTCTGTGAGAGACTAATGGATACTATTGAGATCCATCGGCAGAGTTTGCTGGAAGATGAAGACTACGTTGAGCATCAAAAAGAACTGGAGCGAAAGATGGCATTTGAGATTCGTGCCAGCATCGAAGCCAGTAGGGGGCGACGCAAGTCAGATGATGGAGATGATGAGCTGTTGGACGAAGAGCTATTCGACGAAGATTGGGAAGAATAGGCGAAACGATGCGTACGGATTTCAACAAGGCACGCCGCTGGGTCATCAAGGTTGGCAGCTCGCTGGTCACTAACAATGGGTTAGGATTGGACATGGAGGCCATAGCTGGCTGGGCTGATCAACTTGTGGCATTTCAGAAAGCAGGAAACCAAGTGGTGCTGGTGAGCTCTGGTGCGGTTGCAGAAGGTGTCGCAAGATTAGGCTTAAAAACTCGTCCGACTCAAATTCATTTGCAGCAGGCTGCGGCGGCAGTAGGTCAAATGGGCTTGGTTCAAGCCTATGAAGATTGTTTTCAACGGCAGTCGGTTCATGCAGCGCAAATCTTGTTGAGTCATGAGGACTTGTCAAACCGGACTCGTTACCTCAATGCTCGCAGTACATTGAGCACACTATTAGAGATGGGCGTCGTGCCGGTAGTAAACGAAAACGACACTGTGGCAACGGCCGAGCTTTGTTTTGGTGATAACGATACGCTGGCCGCGCTGGTGGCTAACCTTATCAATGCCGATGTGCTGGTAATCCTAACGGATCAAGAAGGTTTGTTCGATGCAGACCCTAGGTCTAACCCTAGTGCTAGGCTAATTGAGGGTGGGTCGGCAAATGATTCGGCGCTGCTAGCTATGGCAGGTGGTGGCTCAAGCATAGGCCGAGGTGGCATGCTTACCAAGGTCAGCGCGGCGAAGCTTGCAGCAAGGTCAGGTACTGATACCGTCATAGCGAATGGTAGGCATGAGAAAATCGTCACTCGGCTCGCCGGCGGGGAGTCGTTAGGAACTTGGCTAAAAGCTGACTCTGAGCCTGTTACGGCGCGCAAGCAATGGTTGGCCGGCCAGCTGAAAGTTAAAGGAACACTCAGCTTAGATTCTGGGGCTGTTAGGGTCTTAAAGGATTCTGGTAAAAGCCTGTTGGCTGTAGGCATTATTTCCGCGACAGGTGACTTCGCTCGCGGTGAGGTGGTGGCTTGCGTAGATGAGAGCAATAACGAGATTGCGAGAGGTCTGACCAATTACAGCGCGTCTGAGGTGAATCTACTATTAGGCCAAAGTAGTGAAAAAATAGAAATTATTTTAGGTTATGGCGGCGACGCAGAAATCATTCACCGAGATAATCTTATCGTTGGCCGGTAGCGTTTTTTTGACTCAAAAAACACAGAATAAAAAACCGGCAATTGCCGGTTTTTTATTTATCGCGATAAAGCGAAGAGTATCTGCTATCTAAGCTTGCAGGGCTTTGACTGCCGTATTGAGACGGCTTTTATGCCTTGCAGCTTTATTCTTATGGATAATGCCTTTGTCTGCTAGGCTATCTATAACAGGAACCGCAGTTTTATATGCAGTTGTCGCGTCATCATAATTGCCACCAGCGATTGCGACGTCAACTTTCTTTATATAGGTGCGAACCATTGATCGAAAAGAGGCATTATGACGGCGGCTTACTTCGGCCTGGCGTGCGCGCTTTCGGGCTTGTGCGGTATTAGCCAATTTAGGGCTCCTTAAAACTTAAATTCGGTGACTCAAAGAGCCATTGCTGTAATGTTTCGGCGGCATTCGCTTAACTGCTCGAATGCAGGCCATAAAAGACGCGACACTATGCCGTTTTCAATTTGCGATGTCAAGAGTTGCTTATGCTCAATAAAAACTAAGGCTAATTCGCTAAGTCTTTGTGACTATTAAACTTTATGTCTTTAGGCTGGTCTTAATCATTGTCATAAGAGAAAGGTCATTGATCATAGACCTAGAGCCCGATGCAGGATAGCCTTAGCTTCACATCTGAGTTTTAGAAGCGTTATGTCAGAAAAGCCATCACAAGAATCATCATTAGAGCCGATAAAATCTACTAGTTCCAATTCCAAAAAGGAAACCGGATTGCTTCGCGCAAGCGGGATCACCGGCTCAATGACTATGTTTTCTCGGCTCCTAGGGTTAGTCCGGGATGTCGTTATTGCGAGGGTGTTTGGCGTCAGCGATGGCACTGATGCCTTTCTCCTAGCTAATAAAATTCCTAACTTTATGCGTCGACTTTTTGCAGAGGGCGCCTTCAATCAGGCCTTTGTGCCGGTGCTCTCTGAGTATAGAAGCAGCAAACCGTTGATAGAAGTGCAAGAGCTGCTTAGAGCCGTTAGTGCCAGTCTTGGCGGCTTTCTAAGCTTACTTACTGTTGTTATGGTTATAGCGGCTCCTTTAATCGCAGTTCCTCTAGCCTATGGTTTTAAGGATGAGCCGGCAAAGTTTGCTCTTTTTGTTGAGATGTTTCGAATTACTTTTCCCTATCTATTGCTTATATCGATGGCCGCACTTTGCGGTGCCACTTTAAATAGTTATGGGAAGTTTGCTATTCCGGCACTAACCCCAGCTCTGCTAAATATCTCTTTAATTACTTGTTCTTTCTTGTTGGTCCCTTATGTCAGAACCCCAGAACTTGCTTTGGCTTGGGGGGTGCTAATTGCTGGTTTTGCGCAACTCTTTTTTCAGCTGCCTTTTTTAGCCAGGCTGCAGTTGCTGCCTATTCCAAAACGGGTCAAAAACCATGAAGGCGTAAATCGAATTAAGCGCCTTATGTTGCCTGCCTTGTTTGGTGTTTCGATTAGCCAAATTAATTTACTTTTGGACACGCTGATCGCATCACTATTGGTTTCAGGCAGTGTTAGTTGGTTATATTATTCTGACCGTTTAATGGAGCTACCACTAGGAATATTCGGGGTTGCTATTGCTGTGGTTGTTTTACCAAGCTTGTCGAGGAAGCATGCAGAAGCCTCGGGTGAAGAGTTTTCTGCTACTTTGGACTGGGCGCTTAGAATAGTTTGTTTGATAGCTATGCCTGCCTCCTTAGCCCTATTGTTGATTGCAGAGCCGCTGCTGGTCACTTTATTTGAAAATGAGAACTTTCCGATTAGTGATGTTTTGAGTTCTGCCTCAAGCCTGCGAGCCTACTCTATCGGATTGTTAGCTTTCATGGCCATAAAAGTACTCGCGCCAGGATTTTATGCGCGCCAAAACACGTCGACGCCTGTTCGTATAGGGGTGATTGCGATGGTTGCTAATATGGCAATGAATCTTTTATTTTACATGGCAGGGCTTGCTCACGTTGGCTTGGCGTTGGCGACAAGTTTAGCGGCGTTTCTCAATGCCGGATTGTTGATGCGAGGCTTAAAGGCCGACGGTGTTTTCAAGTTCCAAGCGGGTTGGTTGATCTTTGTAATGAGGTTGATCCTAGCTAATGCCTTAATGGCTGCTTATTTAGTTATGATGAGTAGTAACTGGCAGGCGTGGCTTAGCTGGTCGGTACTGGAACGTGTTACTCAATTAGCGGTCTTGGTACTGGGCGGTATGGTTATTTACGTCGTGGTGTTAATTGTCGCGGGCATGCGCTGGCTAGATATTTATCGTTAGTAAATTAACGGCGCTTGTTTTAGATACTGGGATAAAGAGTTAGACAATGAAGCGAGTTTATACAGCGGACAGTGTCGCAATGGCATGGCATATTAAAAACGTTTTAGAATTCCATGATATCGATGCTACCGTTAGAAATGAAGGCCTGTTGTCTCTAGCTGGAGAAGTGCCCTTTGTTGAGTGCCAGCCTGAAGTTTGGGTGTTAAACGATCTCAACTATCTTTTAGCCGAAAAGCTAATTAAGGAAATTGAAGGCGGTTCTGTTGTAGAGGGCGATGATTGGAATTGCCGAAATTGCCATGAGAGTAACCTATCCAGCTATGCCATCTGTTGGAATTGCCAGTCAAGCATAGATGAGGATGAAGAAAGCAGTTGAAGAATCTAGTCTATATCATTTTATTTTTTGTGTTTCTCAATCCCCTTGCGGCAGTGGGCTCACAGGAATGTGTGATTTTGCTCCATGGGCTCGCAAGGATATCTAATTCGATGTCTGAGTTAGAAACTAAACTCAATAAAAGCGGTTACAGTGCCATAAGCATCAACTATCCCTCTCGTAAATACGAGATTGATGTGTTGGCGAGCGATGCAGTTGGGCGAGGCATCTCCGAATGCGGAAGCGCAGACACCATTCATTTTGTCACCCATTCACTAGGGGGCATATTGGTTCGCTATTATCTTGAGGACAGTATTATTGAAAATTTGGGTAGGGTGGTTATGTTAGGCCCTCCCAATCAAGGCAGTGAAATCGTAAATGGAATGTTAGGCGTGCCTGGCTTTAAATTTTTTGGCGGCCCGACAGGTGTTGCTCTAGGAAGTGGCCAAGGCCATATCCCTGAATCCTTGGGTCCGGTAGAATTTGACCTTGGCGTGATTGCTGGCAACACTAATATTAACCCTTTGGGTCTGCTTTTCATTCGCGGTGAAAACGATAGCATCGTGTCAGTAGAAAGTACCAAGGTAGAAGGTATGAATGCTCATTTAGTTCTGCCTGTTACCCATACATTTATGATGAGAAACAACGAAGTGATTGACAACGTTATTCACTATTTAACAACGGGTTCATTTATCCCTTAGGCTTAATTTTGGTTCTGGATTTAACGTCCGATGCAGTTATCTCAAGTAATCAGCGAGCTTTTGCGGAGGGCTTAGGAATTGTGGTGGCTGACTTTCCTGTTATTGAGGCATTGATAGAAAAAATTGAGGATAGCTTGGGCCAGACCACTATGTTGGAGCAGTCTCGCTGGTTTGTAATGAGTGTGTTGTGCCATTCTAATCGCTGTAGCTGGGACTCCATTAACGATAGTGAAATCGATAAAGAAAAACAGTATGAAATAGCAGCCAACTACATTGCCACTGACGATTTTAAACAGTTCCTTCGAACAGTGTTGAAGGAAGACCGCTGCAAATTCACCTTGCTTAGGTTTGCGAAGTCTAGAAACTTAGAGAAGCGGACGCTATCCACAACAACTAAGGCGTTTAAGCACGCACAATCACTTTTGAAAGAATTAGGATTGATCAATCCCACTAAGGCAACAGCACGAAAAATCCTAGAAAATAAAAAAGATCATAAAACTAAAAAGGCCCAGACAAAGTCAGATAACATGCCGAAAGCTGAGAAAGACAAGGATTTATTAGTTCACCGCCGCACTGCTCGTGATGGTTGTTTTGGAAATGATTTTTTGAATCCGCTACAAGAAAGTGAAAAAAAGGCTGGTTTTTCGGGGCAAATGAGCGATCAAGAATTTGATGAGCTGGATGCCAAGATTGATATTTTATCGGAATCAGCATTTGTAAACTGGCCGAGTGCTCAGAGCGAGGATCGGACCAGTTTGTTAGTTGGCCTCGCAGCTGCCGGGGTTGTGTTCGCAGTCGTGATCTGGTTATTTATTTAAACAGGGATTGAGCTCAGTCTCAGTCTTAATTTTTTGCGGGTTTGTCGAATGGCTGACTTTCTCTAAACCCGCTGCAATGCTAGTTTTACCTCTTTCAACTCTCATTACTGAGTTAAGCTCTAGAGATGAATTTACCTGTGACGGTATTTACTTTAACGAGCTCTCCAACTGCTAAATACTCTGGAACTTGAATCTCTAAACCTGTGGATAAGCGCGCTGTTTTGCTACGATTTGTCGCAGATGAACCGCTTACCGCGGGGGGCGTGTCTTCAACAATAAGATTCACAGATTGGGGTAATTCCACGGCCACAAGGTTGCCCTCTAATACTAAGGCGACAATATCCTCCTGCTGTTCTGCCAAATAGGGTAGCTGGCCCTCTATCTGTTCGGAGTTGATACCGTACTGGCTGTAGTCCTCCATATTCATAAAGTAATAGGTGTCATCTTCAAGATAGGAATACTGCACTTGAACGCGAATGCAGTCTGATTCTTTTAGCTGGTCGTCCCCTTTGAAAGAGCTGTCCAGTTTTTGGTGGGTTTTCAGGTTATTAAAGCGTATTTTGTACAATGTAACCGCGCCGCGGGAAGAAGGGCTTTTCGCTTCAACCTGTTTGACGCTATGTGGATCGCCGTCAATATCTACGACCATCCCTCTTTTTAGTTCACTGGCTTTAGGCACCTAATTCTCCCTAGTTTCACGGTATTTTAATTTTAGAATGGCGAGAAGGTACCTAATACGACGTGCTGAGTCTAGCCATGATATACATCAATTGCTCACAAAGACTTTGAGTTGCGACGCTATTTCCCCGATAATCCGGTTCCGCTTAAAATTGGTGAGCATCCATGGTTGAACGAATTAAAGAAATCGATAATTTACATATCATTGGTCATGAAGTACTACCTTCACCTGGCGAGCTGAAAGACCAGCTAGAGATAAAAGGCTCGGCGTTGGAAACTGTTATGGCAGGCCACCGCAAAGTAAAAGAAGTATTGGATCGCCAAGACCCGCGATTAATAGCTGTTGTAGGCCCATGCTCTATTCATAATCCTGAAGAGGCGATCGAATATGCTCGTTTATTAAAGCCGCTGGCCGACGAGTTGGCGAATGAGCTGCTTATCGTAATGCGGGTTTACTTTGAAAAGCCCAGGACCACCGTAGGCTGGGAAGGGCTAATTTATGATCCTCATCTTGATGGCAGTCGCCGGATTGATCACGGCCTGCGCATTGGAAGGCAGTTGATGTTGAACATTGCAGAGGTCGGATTACCAATTGCAATAGAGGCATTGGATCTCATTTCACCCCAGTATTTGCAAGATTTGGTAAGCTGGACAGCCATCGGTGCGAGAACTACGGAGTCACCTACCCATCGTAAGCTGGCCAGCGGAATTTCATCTGCGGTTGGCTTCAAAAACAATATCGATGGCAGTATAACGGTGGCGGTGAATGCAATACGTTCAGCTTCCGCTACCAACAGTTTTATCAGTATTACTGAAGAAGGCAAGGTTGCGGCATTTCGAACGGATGGTAATCCTCACGGACATGTCATTCTTAGGGGGGGTAAGACACCTAACTACGACGCTGAAAGTGTTGCTCAGTGTGAGAAGGAGTTGGCCAGTGCCGGTCTTGCAGCGAACCTCATGATTGATTGCAGTCATGGTAACTCAAGTAAGAACCCTGCTAATCAAAGTATTGTTCTCGACAGTGTTGCCCAGCAGCTTAATACAGGCAATAACTCTATTATTGGCATTATGTTAGAAAGCAATATTAATGAAGGGAATCAGCCGATTCCTGATGACCTGAGCGAGATTCGCCATGGCGTGTCGGTAACAGATGCCTGTATTAATTGGGAAACTACCGAGACAATATTAAGGCAGTTTGCCTCGGATATCGCCGGTTCACTAAAATCCAGATCTGCTTGATTCGGATCAAGAGAGCAGAATCAGATTTCCTTATTCCGGGGCTCTTATTTTGACTCGTGAAATAGTGGACTGGAGGCAAAGGTGGCGAGCGTCGATAGGCTTTTGTCGATGCTCGCTATAGAACCGTGATCAGAGCTTTCAATTAATCGCGTTAGTCAGTTGTAGCGCCATGCGATTGGGCAGCTTGAGGTTATTCATGCAGTAAAGCAGGGTTTTGCATGTCGCGCACTTTTTGTAAATGGATCTATGCATAACACCATATGCGCATAGAGTTTAAGATTATCTGGCAATAAGAATCTGCGAAATTTTTAGGCCTAACGGCCTCTATATTGACAGGGATTAGATTCACTTGGTGCGGGGTGACCTCGCTTTTGAAATTAAAAAATAGACAAAAAATTAGCCGTTGACTTGGTGGTTGTCGCTAGTCATTGTTGTAAGAATGAGTGGGTGAGTTTGTGGGAGGCTTTTTAGATGGGACTCTTTGCTTTTTCTTAAAACTGTTTTATCACCGCTTCGG
>Ga0302130_1000085_pt1 | contig 74610 bp, 79 predicted proteins | sample CB9_surface_MG_FD_203117 | JGI IMG/M metagenome (GOLD analysis project Ga0302130, IMG submission 203117) | Marine microbial communities from Western Arctic Ocean, Canada - CB9_surface | ecosystem: Environmental > Aquatic > Marine > Oceanic | place: Canada: Western Arctic Ocean | collected... | reverse complement strand
GGGCCTGGAAAGAAACCTTCAAATCGAAGTAGGCGTCGCTAAAAAAGAAAAAGAGTTCTTTGCTCATTTTTAAGCGATTTGCAGCGCATATCATTTGAAGCCTTACTGAAGCTAGTGGTATGATCTCGGTCTTCTAGCGATTCGCTTGAAAATTACCTATTTGGAGAACTCATTCAATGAGCGAAAATATTGTTCACGTTACCGACGCAAGCTTTGAAACCGATGTTTTGCAATCTGATACCCCAGCACTGGTCGACTTTTGGGCTGAGTGGTGTGGCCCCTGCAAAATGATTGCGCCGATTCTTAGTGAAATTGCCGATGAGTACGCCGGTAAAATGAAAATCTGTAAAGTAGACGTGGATAGCAACCCAGAGACTGCTGCCAAATTCAATGTGCGCGGTATTCCAACCCTACTGGTATTTAAGAATGGTGCGGTTGAAGCGACTAAAGTAGGCGCCCTCTCAAAAACTCAATTGGTTGAGTTTGTGAATGGCTTGGTATAAATATGTTTCTGACCCTGCGCGCAGGGTCAGAAAATGTTCTTGCTCTTTTCACTAGTAACGCTATACTCAGAGCCATCTTGTAACACTCCAAGCCTTTTCTGACGACACTTAAAGCATCCATTTGCGCCACTCAGGCTTGAAAATACCTTTTCCTAAAAATAGCTGAACGCTAACTCCACCCCAAATTTAATTCAACCACTCCAGAAAATCCTATCTATGAACCTATCAGAACTGAAACAAAAACCCATTGATGAACTTCTAGAAATGACAAAAGCCTTAGGCCTCGACAATCTAGCTCGTTCCCGTAAAAATGACATTATCTTTGCCCTACTTAAAAAACACGCTAAAGGCGGTGAAGATATCTATGGCGATGGCGTTCTTGAAATCCTCCCTGATGGTTTTGGGTTTTTACGGTCGTCCGACGCATCCTACTTAGCTGGTGCAGATGACATCTATGTTTCACCGAGCCAAATCAGACGCTTTACCCTGCGTACTGGCGATGCGATTTCTGGGAAAATTAGACCGCCGAAAGATGGTGAGCGTTATTTTGCGATGCTCAAGGTTGATACTATCAATTACGATGCGCCAGAAAACGCACGTAATAAAATACTCTTTACCAATTTAACTCCCTTATTCCCCGACGAGAGACTGACCCTAGAAGCGGGAAATGGATCTTCTGAGGACATCACCGGGCGTATTATTGATTTGGTTGCACCTATTGGTAAGGGTCAACGGGGATTGATCGTCGCACCGCCCAAGGCCGGTAAAACGATAATGATGCAGAATATTGCTCAGTCGATTGTTCGTAACAATCCAGAGTGCTACATCATCGTACTATTGATCGATGAGCGTCCTGAAGAAGTTACTGAAATGCAGCGAACCGTTCGCGGTGAAGTTATTGCCTCCACCTTTGATGAGCCACCTACTCGCCACGTGCAAGTCGCTGAAATGGTTATTGAAAAGGCTAAGCGTTTAGTAGAACACAAAAAGGATGTAGTCATCCTGCTTGACTCCATCACACGTCTGGCAAGAGCCTACAACACAGTAATTCCGTCCTCAGGTAAGGTTCTTACCGGTGGTCTAGATGCCCATGCCTTAGAGAAGCCCAAACGTTTCTTTGGTGCGGCACGAAATATCGAACACGGTGGTAGTTTAACTATTATTGCAACGGCGCTTGTAGAGACTGGATCCAAGATGGATGAAGTGATCTATGAAGAATTTAAAGGCACCGGTAATATGGAATTAATTCTCGATCGTAAAATCGCAGAAAAACGAGTTTACCCAGCAATTAATGTACGTCGCTCTGGTACGCGCCGTGAAGAGCTATTGATTGAGGAATCAGAACTACAACGTGTCTGGATTCTGCGCAAACTACTTCATGATATGGAAGATTTAGGGGCTGCAGAATTTGTTGTAGAAAAACTTAAAGGCTTCAAGAACAATGCTGAATTCTTTGGCGCCATGAAGCGTAAGTAATTCTGCATCAGCAGAACTCAACGCACAGGGCACAATGGTTATGAAAACGTCTGATCTACGAGAATTTATTGCTCTCCTCGAACAACGAGGTGAGCTAGTGCGTATCAAACAAGAAGTCGATCCTAATCTTGAGATGACTGAAATCAGCGATAGAACCCTACGCGCTCAGGGTCCGGCGCTACTGTTTGAAAACCCCAAAGGTTACGACGTCCCCGTGCTTTGTAATCTGTTCGGTACACCCGATCGCGTTGCCCTTGGTATGGGACAAGAAAATGTCAGTGCGCTGCGCGATGTTGGTGAATTACTCGCCTTTCTGAAAGAACCCGAACCCCCCAAAGGTCTGTTAGATCTTTGGGAGAAACGTCACGATTTTAAACAAGTCCTGAATATGCCGGTTAAGGTGGTGAAGAAAGCCCCTTGCCAGCAAGTAGTGCTTGAAGGTGACCAGGTTGATCTTGATAAACTCCCCATTCAAACTTGCTGGCCCGGTGATGCTGCGCCATTAGTTACCTGGGCATTAGCAGTGACACGCGGCCCAGACAAAGAACGGCAAAATTTAGGCATTTATAGAATGCAAAAAATTGCCAAAAACAAACTCATTATGCGCTGGTTAGCCCACCGTGGCGGTGCACTAGATTATCGTGCTTTCCGTAAGAAAAACCCAGGTAAGCCATACCCTGTAGCCATCGCCCTAGGCGCTGACCCTGCAACCACCTTGGGCGCTGTGACCCCAGTACCTGACACCCTATCTGAATACGCCTTTGCAGGCTTATTGCGGGGGGAGAAAACCCAAGTGGTAAAATGTTTGGGTAATGATCTTCAAGTACCTGCCAGTGCCGAATATATCCTTGAAGGATTTCTGCACGGCGATGAAGCCGAAGAAGGCCCTTTTGGAGATCACACCGGCTACTACAACGAGGTAGAGACTTTTCCGGTGTTTACCATAGACCGTATTACTCACCGTGAAAATCCCATTTATCACAGTACCTATACTGGCCGCCCACCAGATGAACCGGCTATTTTGGGCGTCGCATTAAACGAAGTGTTTGTGCCTATTCTCAAAAAGCAGTTTCCTGAGATAGTAGATTTTTACTTACCGCCAGAAGGCTGTTCATACCGCATGGCCGTGGTCAGTATGCAAAAGCAATATCCAGGTCATGCCAAACGCGTGATGATGGGCGTTTGGTCTTTTCTGCGACAGTTTATGTATACCAAATTTGTGATCGTTACCGATGATGATGTCGATGTTCGCAACTGGGAAGATGTTATTTGGGCGATGACCACGCGCATGGACCCGGTGCGGGACACTGTGATGATTGAAAACACCCCCATCGACTATCTTGATTTTGCCTCACCCGTGTCCGGCCTAGGTTCTAAAATGGGGATGGATGCCACTAACAAAATGCCCGGAGAGACCGACCGTGAATGGGGTGAACCTATCGCGATGGATGATAAGGTCAAGCAACGTGTGGATGATCTTTGGAACGAACTTGGTATCGATAAAATATAAAATTTTTGTCAGCTTAAGCTGTGTGCTTCTGCAGTTCTGCATTAACACACAGCCTAGATCATGGGCTTAGGCTCATGATTCCATTATTGAGTAAGTGATTGCTGCTATGCCATTTCTTAGATGGTCGTTAGAGACAAGACCACAAGAAGAAGTTTTTGTTATGCTTTAAACACAAACCTCTGCTATCACACAGAGGTTTGTGTTCAAAAATCGAAATCTGATTACGCTTCTTTATCTAGATTCCATCGCACAAGATTTTTAGCTTTGAGCCTGTTCATAAATAATGCATACCGACTTTGCTCTTCGTTCCACTCTTCTAACCATGTCTCGCCTGTGCGTTCTGCGTCAACAAAAACAGCATTGGTTATTACGATCGGAATCAAAATACTTAGGTGAACAATGACACTCGTGATGATGCTGTAGCCTAACCAACCAAAATGATAAGTCGCAATGAGTCCAAAAGAGACACTCCAAACCGTAAACAAAACGACCATAAAGTAGGCTTGCAAGCTAGGATCTGGGATGTATTTCAATGGATTAAATTTTACATCCATCACTCGTCTCCAAAGATGGACTATAAACATCGTTGATCTTCTAAAAAGACTAGGTTTAATCATGGTACTTATCCTCTTTTATTTTACTGCTTAACTTTTCCAGCTCGCCTAAATCTAGGTTAACCTTTGTTTAGCCAGCTATTATTTATATTCCATTAATCTGCCTTTATTTTCAAGGCACTTTTCATCTATACGGTATAATTTTTGTGATGGGTCACAAATTTTTTGATCAGGTATACTCACATCTAAAACGAACTTGGGGCTCTATTAATCGATGACAGCATATCTTTCCGGCTTTGCCCTAGGGCTATCGTTGATTCTGGCGATTGGTGCACAGAATGCGTTTGTCTTGAAGCAGGGGCTAAAAAAACAGCATGTATTTTTGGTCTGTAGCCTTTGCGCTATATCTGACGCCATACTGATTGTGTTCGGCGTGACGGGTTTTGGTGCGCTTGTTGAACAATACCCCTGGGTCGAGCAAGTTGCCCGCTATGGCGGAGCAGCTTTCCTAACGGTTTACGCTATGATGAGCTTTTACTCTGCCTATAGTCAAAAACATAACCTAGTACCCAGCGATAATGCGCCCGAATCGGCATGGAAAATTACCTTAATGTGCCTTGGCTTTACCTGGTTAAATCCGCACGTTTATCTCGATACCCTGATATTTTTAGGCTCTGTTTCAACACAGTTTTCAGCAAACATAGAAGCCTTTACTCTAGGTGCTGTCACCGCCTCTTTTGTTTTCTTTTATAGCCTAGGTTTCGGGTCACGCATTTTGATTCCAGTGTTTGAAAAACCAAGAGCATGGCAAGTACTTGAGGTTTTAATTGGCCTCTTAATGTTAATTTTAGGAGCAAGCTTAGTTTTCACCTAGACATTCTTATAAGGCAGAAACATGGAAAAAGTCATTACAGGATTACTTTATACTGGCCTATTTTTAGTCGCCTTGGCGCTTGCTGCGTATTTTATTGCGCTTAATGGTTTAAAAGAGCTCGATCAAAAAGCGCGCGACAATCTGGGTGGCCTCTATTTGCAAACTAAACAGGGCATGCTCTCCTATACTCGCGAAGGCCCCATCAACGCGCCACCTATCATATTAGTGCATGGCTTTAGTACACCAAAATTTGTGTGGGAGCAGATTACCCCATCGCTGGTTAAAGAGGGTTATCAGGTAATTACCTTTGACCACCTGGGCCGTGGTTTCTCTGATCGGCCAGCAGGTCCTTACAATGCTGACCTCTACCAGAGTGAAATCTCTGACTTAATTAAAGGTCTAGCCCTTGAAACTCCGCTCACATTGGTGGGCTACTCCATGGGCGGCGCTAATGTTATTGACTATGCAGCCGTCTACCCCGAGCAAATTAAACAGCTTATTTTAATTGCCCCAGCAGGCTATATGGGCGACCCCGGCTCAGCAGCATGGGTTGCTAAACCGGTCATAGGTGAATGGCTTGCCACCGTGTTTGGCAATCAATATGCCGGCGATGCTATTGAAAGCGAAATAGTAAAAGGCCTAGCTCCGAAGGCGATGTATGAGAAGTTTGAAGCGCAAGCTGCGTTTAAAGGCTATACCGGTTCAATGCTATCCACCCTTCGCCATTACCCCATGCATGATCTGAGTCACCGCTACAAAATAGTTGGTGAAGCAGGCATACCGGTTTCGGCTATATGGGGCACGGCGGATCAAGTTGTGTCTTACTCAGGTGCCAGCGCTATGGCGGCAGATGTGCCGCAACTACGCATTGAACCTATTGAGGGTGGCAACCACAACATAGCCTATGCCCAGGCTCAGTTAGTGGCCAATAAAATTTTAGTAGCACTGCAAGAGCACAAGGATGAATAACGTAGAGTCGCACATTAGCATTCAGTACTTTCAACATGCCTATGCTGAATTTATTTTGGGCTCCTATAATAATGCGCTGTGCCTCTGCGATTTTCGCTATCGCAACATGCGCAATGCGGTTGATAGACGCGTTCAACAGTCACTAAATGCAAATTTTGTTGAGCAAACCAGTGATGTGATTGAAATGACCAAGGTGCAGTTAAACGACTACTTCGTAGGAAAAAGACAGAACTTTGATATTCCACTGGTAACCGCCGGCTCGCCTTTTCAAAAAACCGTTTGGCACGCACTGCAGACCATTGGTTATGGCACGACGCTTTCTTATAAACAGCTGGCTGCCGCCATTAACAATCCAGATGCTGTTAGAGCGGTGGGTACCGCCAATGGTGCTAATGCTCTAGCTATTATTATTCCCTGTCATCGAGTGATTGCCAGCGATGGAACCTTAGGTGGCTATGCCGGTGGTTTAGCTCTGAAAAAATGTCTTTTATCCCTGGAACAAAAAGCTCAGCAATACACGACAACACTCAACAAGGAATGAGTATGAAAAAATCAAGGATAGACACGCTAACTGACAGCCATTTAAACTGCGAAAGAAGTAATGTTTAAAACTTTCCGTAGCCCAGCACCCAAGGTTCAACTGTTACACGCAGCACTTTGCATAATCTGGAACATCGCTGGCCTATGGCTACTCTCAAACGATCTTCAACCTATTGGTCCAACCGCATCAATGGCCGCCATAGGCTTAATTATAGTATTTTCAGCTACGTTGATACTGGGTGAGCGCAATAACCAGCCTGTACCTTACTTACTGGCATCAGGGCTACTGGCACTAGCCGCTGTGAGTGCCATTTTTGGTGGCTTTACAAAAGATTCTTCGCTATGGCCATCTGAGTGGTGGCGTTATGCCGGCATTGCCGTCAATAGTATTGGCGTAGTAGGTTTTGGCTTAGCATTAGCGCACATCAAACACCTAAAATCCTAGTCAATAATGGTGTTGATAAGAAGACGATTAAAAGGATAACAACATGATTGAGCTTTATCTAGACTATGAATATTGGGTTGCTGCGGTGCAGTTATCGCTGGCTATGTTGGGTATGGGGGCTGGCCTGAGGACCTCTGATTTCGGTGAGGTGGTGCAGCACCCAAAAGCGGTTAGTCTGGGTTTGATGATGCAATTGCTAGTAGTGCCGTTAATTGCCTTTGGGTTTATTACATTTACCCAATTGTCCGCCGGTGTAGTTATTGGCATTGCCCTAATTGCCTCTATTCCAGGGGGTACGGTGTCGAATATTTTTACACTTTTGGCCCGAGGTAGTGTGCCACTTTCCATTAGTATCACCACATTGACCTCATTTGCCTGCCTTATAACCACTCCATTAATACTAGACTTTTTAATTGCCGATTTTATGCCTGACAATTTCTCAATGCCAGCCATGCAAATTGCCATTGAGATTGGCTTTTATGTGTTGATACCCCTGCTGCTGGGGATGCGCTTCTTAGCCCAATACCCACGCTATGCCGAGAGTTTTTCTACCTTTTGTGTAAGAGGCTCTCTGTTGGGCATTGCCATTATTGTGTTCGGATCTTTAGGCGCTGGACGTCTTGATCCTTCTAATGCGTCTTCTACAGACCTTGTGTGGCTATCACTATTTATTGTTAGTCTGACCTTGGCCGGTATTTTTATCACCAAAACTTTTGGCCTGAGTAGAGCAGACAATAGTGCTATTGAAATGGAGGTAGTGGTTAGAAATATTAATCTGGGCTTTTTAATCAAAGTTTCGTTGTTTCCAGCAGTGGCTGGGCAGGTAAATACCACGGCAGACTTGGCACTAATGTCGCTACTTATTTATGGTGGCTGGCAGTTGCTGATGGGTTTTGGGCTGATTATGTGGCGTCGCAGGTGAGCCAAAGACCTGTTGGTATAAGCACGACTGCACTGTAAGCTCCTATAAATAGTACTTTCAGCTACGCTGATACTGGGTGAGCGCTATTTTTGGCGGATTTACAAAAGACCCTTCGCTGCGGCCATCTAAATCATGGCGTTATGCCGGCATTGCCGCCAACAGTATTGTCATTTTAAATTTTGCCTTAGCATTTGCGCGCATCAAACACCTAAAACATAGTCAATAAAGGTGTTGGCAATAAGAATCTGGCAGACGCTAACCTTTGGGTGTCTCAAATTGCCCTTAGCAAGCGGCCCATAGGCTTTTGCCCCAGGTCAGATGCAAAATTATTATTCTCCCAGGCGGTGTGCCCACCAATCATGACCAATGGAACAACACTATCTGAGCGATTAACGAGTTGCTCGTGCTGAAATTCTTCACGGTGTACTCGCTGAACATTGCTTTCGCCGTCATAATTGGCAAGCTGCTCCGGGTCAATGAGAATTAGGTCTGCAATATCACCCTGGTGAATGGTCCCACCAGCTACCCCAAACACGTCTGCAGCATCTTTAGTGAGTCGCTTAACCATGTAGCTAACATCACCCTCGCCACCCTCGGCGGCCAACTTTAGGCTTCTCAGGTTTACATCGTAAAAAGCCATGTTGGTTAGGTGCGCACCGCTGTCGTTAAAGCCTGGTAACAATTTGGGATTCATGAGCAGTTCACGCACCACTTTCATGTCGCGGTTTGCTGTGACGGTACTCCAGCTCAAGTCGGTATCAAAGGTTCTTAACATTTGCAGCATAAAGTCGCCTTCATCAGCAATCCAGAAGAAGTCTTTTTGTATTAGCTTTTGCTCAGCTTTAGTCACAGGCTCTGCATACTGGTCTTGCTTAATAGCAACGACACGATCAAACACTGCCTGAAAGTCCATACCCTGCCAGTTTTTTTGTGGACATCTTTCCACTGTCATGTCAGCTAGGGTTCGATTAAAGGCAAAGTCTTCAATGTTAAGCTTGCGCTTTAGCCGGTCAAGATTCCAGCCTTGCTTTCCACGCATCCACATAGACTTAAAGGACTGAATGTAGACCGACTCATGCATAATTTTACGGCGCCCTTCGCGGTCTTCAATATCAGTTTCATTGAGTCTCCGCAGCTCTGGAATTTCTTCTGCAATGGGCGTAATGGCACCGTCTGACCAAATTTTAAAAGGTGCACCCAGCGCTTGCATGTGAAATTCACCCTGGACTAACGAGGAGTTAAGTACGTTTGACAATGTCTTTGCCATTCTGGAAAGCTTCCAGTTATTGGCAATATCTAGGGCGGCAACCACTGTGGTTTTTAACGGCTTGCCGTGTAACCGGCCACTGGTGAGTAAGAAGGTTTTTAAAGTGCCTATAACACTGTCTTTTGGCGGTGTTGCCTGCCATGTAGAGCCCTGTTCTCTGACCACCTGAGCTAGCGCTTTGAGCTCACCATATTTGGCAAACTGGGTTGGAATGGTCTTTTCACAGTGAGGCTGAGCTGCTAAGTAATGAAAAGGTAAGGCATCTGTAGAGAAGCCTGCATAACCGCATTTCAGGGCGTCCGAGAGGGTGCCTTTCATATTGTTGAGTTCAGCGCTTGTAGGATCTCGAGTAACGCTATTATCAAATCCCATGGCGTCTATACGCAGCATTGAATGGGGAAATAATACTGCTACGTTGGGGCCCAAATTTAAGCCCTCTAAATGTTCTAAGTAGGCTTTTGGATTGTCCCAAGTGATGTTGTCAGCACAATTTTTTAGCACTGCTTTGGGAATATTTTCAACCCGCGCGTAACAACTCACAATGGGATCATTAACGCCATCGCGCTGTGCGCCAAAGGCAAGCCCCAAACTACAGTTTGCGATGACGACAGAGGTGGTGCCGTGACGCGTTGATTCTGGTAATCCTGGCGCAACTTCCAGCTCTAAATCATAGTGCGTATGTATGTCGAACAAACCTGGCATCAGCCACATACCTTTGGCATCGATAACCCTGCGGGCATTCTCCTCATTCAGGTCTGTGCCTCGTGCCACGATACGCCCATCGCTGACCGCTACATCCTCAACAACAGGTGTCTCACCATTATTAAATACTTTTGCATTTTTAATGAGAGTATCAATATTCTGAATGTCCACAGGCATTTGCTTTATTTCTCTTAAGGTTTGAATGTCGGCCAGTATTGCACTTAGCCGAAATTAAGGTCAAGCTTCTACCCAATGGTACCGTGACCTAAGGGTACTGATAACTCATGCTTGGAGCGTATAATAGTGTTAAATGGTAGTCCTGATTACGTCAGCCCAAAACAATGGCAGTCCCGGGGTAAGCTAGAAGCAGTGCTTGGCCATTCAATTTTTGTGCTTGATGAAGGGGATTCCAGTCTACCGACTATTGTCTTACTACACGGCTTTCCAACCTCTAGTTGGGATTGGCAGCCCATTTGGAGTGAGCTGGCAAAAAACTATCGTTTAATAGCCTTGGACATGTTGGGCTTTGGCTTCTCGGATAAGCCTAATAGTCGTACTTATACCATTCACGGCCAGGCCGACATTGTTGAGGCCTTAGTTAAAACAAAAGGGCTTACTAACTTTCATGTATTGGCGCATGACTATGGCGATACCGTAGCGCAAGAACTATTGGCTCGGCAGTTAGAGGGAGCTGGTTCAGGAACATGGCTTTCTTGTTGCCTTCTTAATGGCGGTTTATTCCCCGAAACGCACCGAGCGCTGCTAACGCAAAAATTACTATTGAGTCCATTAGGTAAATTTTTAAATCGATTAACCGGTTACTCAAAATTCAGCAAAAATTTTAGTTCGGTTTTTGGCCCACAAAGTAAGCCTTCAGAACAAGACCTAGAAAATTTTTGGTGGCTGATTAATGTCAACAATGGAAAACATATTTTTCATAATCTGATTACCTACATGCGCGACCGGATTGAACACCGAGAGCGCTGGGTATCTGCATTACAAAAATCTACTATTCCACTGGCCGTAATCAATGGCTCTGTAGATCCGGTATCGGGTGCTCATATGGTGGCTCGGTACAAAGAACTGCATTGTCGGTTAGATTATCTGGCTCAACTTTCAGTTATTGGACATTACCCTCAGGTAGAGGCGCCTAAAGAAGTCTATAGCCACTACCAACATTTTATTGATCTCCTAGACTAACAATGAAACGGGTTTCCGTTTTAAAAAAACATAGGGTGGTATAGTGCCCAATGACAGAAAAACAGCCCAACAATCCATTGCACGGCATCACTCTAGAAATGGTGGTATCTACCCTCGTTGATCATTTTGGTTGGGATGGCCTTGCCCAGCGTATCAATATTAACTGCTTTAAGAGTAACCCTTCCGTTAAGTCATCCTTAAAGTTTTTACGCAAAACGCCCTGGGCTAGAGACAAGGTTGAGGCGTTGTATATTTCAACGCTTGAGCCTTCCTGCCCCTGGGGACGTCGAGGCGCGGATGGCGAAAAAATTATCCCTTAATGAGCTGAATTAACAGGATCTATGATGACTTATATGCAGTTAACCTATCTCCACCTTATTACTTTAGCGCCAGCCTTCTGTATCGGCACTTACCTGCTTGTTAGGCGTAAAGGAACGCCCACCCACAGGCTACTGGGCAAGATTTATATGGGGTTAATGCTATTTACCGCCATCGTCACCCTTTTCATGGAGGCCGTTGTAGGCCCTCAATTTTTAAATCACTTTGGTTACATCCATTTGCTAAGTCTATTTGTTATTTACACAGTGCCCACCGCCTATACGGCGATACGTGCTGGCAATATCGCGGTACATAGGCGAAAAATGATTGGTTTATATGTGGGCGCTCTTCTGGTGGCCGGCAGCTTCACGCTGACGCCTGGGCGCTTAATGCATAGCTGGATATTTGGTTAAGCCATGTCTTACTGCGGTCAAAATACGTCACTTGCGGCACTAGACCCCAAGCAGTAGCATGGAGTTAAATACACTCATTTTTCGGATGTCCTCTCCATCAAAAAATTAGCCATTAATTTAACGCTTGTAGTGGCGCTATGGAGCGCTGGCACAAACGCACCTGCCGATGAAGTTAGAGTAGCCGTGGCCAGCAATTTTTCCACAGCGATGAAATCACTCGTTGTGGCCTTTGAGGAGACATCAGCTCATACAGTCGTACTTTCCTTTGGCTCTACCGGCAAACATTATGCGCAAATAAGAAACGGCGCACCTTTTGATATATTTATGGCTGCCGATGTTGAACGCCCTCGGCTTTTAGAGGCGCAAGGCCTTGCTCAGACAGATAGCCGTATAACCTATGCCAGAGGAAAATTAATTCTGTGGACATCGCAATCTGGACTCGATGACATTAAAAACACCCTGCTGATAGGTCAAGACTTCCGCCACTTGGCGGTAGCCAACCCAAAATTATCCCCTTATGGCATGGCAGCACAGCAAGTTATGATAAAGCTAGATGTATGGCCAAGGCTGCAATCCAAGCTAGTGCGAGGAGAGAATATCGCGCAAACCTTTCAATTTGTGCACAGCGGCAATGCTGGGCTGGGGTTTGTGGCTTACTCCCAGGTAGTTAATCCTGTTCGGTCGTTGCAAGGATCATTTTGGGTGCCGCCCGAATCACTTTATAGCCCGATTGATCAACAAGCCGTATTATTAACGGACAAACAAGCCGGAAAAGATTTAATGGCATTTTTAGAGGGATCTTTAGCACGCCAAATAATTCAAGACTATGGGTATGATCTACCGTGATAATTAGCGAACAAGATTTGACCGCACTGTGGGTGACTATAAAGTTAGCATCAGTGAGTACTCTCGTCTTATTGATCATAGGCACTCCTATCGCATGGTGGCTATCACGCAGCCAGTGGCGTTTTAAATTTATTATTGAAGCTATTATTGCCCTACCCCTTATTCTACCGCCCACCGTGCTGGGCTTTTATTTATTGATTTCACTGGGCCCTAATGGCCCTATCGGAGGGTTGGTTAGTCTCCTTGGCGGCGCTCCATTGGCGTTTACGTTTACTGGACTAGTGATTGGCTCAGTCTTTTATTCTATGCCTTTTGTTGTACAACCTCTGCAAAACGCTTTTGCGTCTATTGGCAATAGGCCTTTAGAAGTAGCAGCAACACTTCGAGCATCACCACTAGACCGGTTTTTAACCATTGCCGTGCCCATGGCTAAGCCAGGGTTTATTACAGCGAGCGTGTTGGGTTTCGCTCATACCCTCGGCGAATTCGGCGTGGTGTTAATGATTGGCGGAAACATTCCCGGTAGTACGCAAGTGGCGTCCATTGCAATTTATGATCATGTAGAGGCCCTAGAGTACGGCCAAGCGCATTGGTTAGCCGGCAGCCTGTTACTGTTCTCATTCCTGCTGTTAATTATTGTATATGGCGCTAACCGTCGCTACACGGTGGCACAACCATGAGTATAGCGCTGCGCTTTCATATTCAACGCGGTGAGTTCGCTCTCAACATAGACACAGTCATCCCTGGCAGTGGTGTGACCGCGATATTCGGGCCTTCAGGTAGCGGTAAAACAACGCTTTTAAGGGCCATCGCCGGGTTGGAGTATGCCGAAGATGGTCACCTTAAGGTTGGCGATGTTGTATGGCAGGGGAACAACACATTTCTACCCACCCATCAGCGCAAAGTCGGCTACGTCTTTCAAGAGCCCAGCCTGTTCAGCCATCTCACCGTTCAAGGTAATATTAACTATGGCCTGAAACGGATAAAAGATGAATCCTCCGCTGATGTTCTACAGAACGCTATCAATCTGCTAGGCATTGAGCATCTGCTTCAGCGTATGCCATGGCAGTTATCCGGTGGCGAACAACAGCGAGTCGCCATCGCTCGTGCACTGGCTACAAGCCCATCAATGTTATTACTGGATGAACCCTTGGCAGCATTGGGGGATGAACAAAAAACAGCCATATTGCCGTACCTTGAATCTGTGTATAAAACGCTAGATATACCCGTACTCTATGTCAGTCACTCACGCGATGAAGTTGCTCGTTTAGCCGATCATTTACTATTACTTGATAATGGCGAAATAAAAGCCTGTGGCCCGATAAGTGAGATGTTTACCGCTATGAATTTGCCACTAGCTCATCAGGACAATGCAGAAAGTATTATTGAAGCCTCTGTATCCAGTTTTGATGAGCAATTTGGTTTAGCGACGCTGGCTTTCTCAGGAGGCCAATTTTTAGTGGCGTCTGCACCTCTAAATATAGGTTCAACCGTTCGCCTGCAGGTGCTTGCCCGTGATGTTAGCATTACTCTTGAGCCACAAATCAATACCAGTATTCTCAACATCATTGCGGTCACCATCGATCAAATAGTCAAAGAAAGTAGCGCTCAAATGACCCTGCGCTTAACAGCCGATAATACGGTGCTACTGTCGAAAATAAGTTGTAAATCAGCCGATGATCTAAATCTAAAAAAAGGTGCTCAAGTTTATGCGCAGGTCAAAACCGCGGCCATACTGATCTAACTCATCAACATTAGGGCGAGGATAGCCTATGCATATCGATACACTGACTAAAAATGACAGTCACACGCAGGTTATGCCTACGCGACTAGTTGGGCACCCATGAACTGGGTCTTTGGCCTATTTGTGGGTCTCTTAATCGCCCTAATTTTGTGGCGACTAGTCACTCAGTACGAGGAAAAATATGCCGCTAAACGTCAAGCATTAGTCCAACGGAAACTCGACCGCATCGCTGACACTAAGCAACGCCAAAGCAACAAAGAACATGAGTCAGTGCCAATGATTAAAGTACGTATCGCCGAGCCTAATGAGCTAGAAACATTACAGACTTTCTTAATATCTCAGGGCGCTAATCAATGGAATTATCTCCCCGAAGATGGGGTAAAAGAACAATTTCAGCGCATTCGTCAAGGTGTCGATCAATGCCTTGTGGCGGCGAGTAATGAGCATACGATTGGTATCGCCATTTATCGTCAATCCGGAGATGCTCCAACAATTTTTGATGGCTATGTTGGCGTAAACAACATGGTTTATGTCGCTGAAGTAACAGTACATGCGCAGTGGGGCGGCCAAGGTATTGGCAGTACGCTACTTGAACATATCGCCACAGCGGCTAAAGAGCAAGGTGTTGATGGCCTTATCATAGACCGGCATGAACAAAACCTTGCCTCTGCAGGAATGATGAGAAAAGCCGGGTTTGTTGAGGTCGATTGTTTTTTAGACCTAAAACGTCGACACACAGGTAGTCGAAAAACGACTATTCTTAAGCGCAGCTTAACGACATAAGGTTGGGTTGATGAGACATTAGGAGTAAACACATGGATATAGTTCTCAAACAATTTGATAACCCCGATGAAGTGGCTACCTTTGATAAAGGCAAATTTGAGACGGTGACCCTTGGCGGCATGACCATTGGAAGAGCGACTTATATGCCGGGCTGGAAATGGTCTGCAGATGTCGGCCAATCCTTAGGTAAAGATTTTTGTGATGTCGAGCATGTCGGAATGGTAATATCTGGATGTGCTACAGCCGCTTTTGCCGATGGCCGGGTTGTAGAAATGCATGAAGGTGATTTGTTTTATATTCCAAGAGAACCTCACGATAGTTGGGTTGTCGGCGATCAGCCTTACGTGTCACTACACTTTTTAGGCGCGAGTCATTACGCTAAATAACGAGGTTCCAATGGAACAAACTAATCAACTCAAGAGTCAGTTCCACCTATTTACCCAAAGAAGGTTTTTGCCTTTTTTTGTGACTCAATTTCTCGGTGCACTCAACGATAACCTGTTTAAAAATGCGCTCTTAGTTATTGTTGTCAGCTCTGCAGTTGCGGGTTCAGAGGCAAGTACCAACTTCACCACTAACTTCGCGGTTGGTTTATTTATACTACCGTTTTTCCTATTCTCTACTACCGCCGGTCAGTTAGCTGATACCTATGACAAGGCAATGTTAATGCGCAGAGTTAAGCTTGCCGAAATTTTTATTATGCTCGCAGGCAGCTATGCTCTGATAACTCAAAACCTCAACTTTATGCTGTTGATCTTATTTTTGCTCGGCACCCAATCCGCTTTTTTTGGCCCTGCAAAATATTCTCTCATTCCACAACACCTCAACAGCGATGAGTTATTAGCCGGTAATGCACAGATCAGCATGGGTACCTTTGGGTCCATTTTGCTGGGCACTTTGATTGGCGGATGGATGGTCACGCTTGAGAATGGCATTACTCTGTTAAGCGGGGCTATTGTCTTAGTGTCTATTATTGGATGGCTGTGCAGCCGCGAGATCCCAGAAGCCCCCTCAGAAAATCCTAAGCAAAAGCTTAGCCTATACCCCTTTGCCGAAACAGCCGGCAATTTCCGGATGGCACGCGAGAATCGTACGGTGTTTCACTGCATTCTAGCGATCTCTTGGTTTTGGCTATATGGTGGGTGCTTTTTAACCCAGGTCCCAAACTTTACAGTGACCGTGCTCAATGGTCACCCGCGTCTAATTTCAATTTTACTGGGTGCCTTCATTGTTGGCGTTGCGCTGGGTTCACTGTTGTGTAATAGGCTGTCGCGAGGCGTTATAGAACCAGGCATTGTGCCCTTGGGAGCTATTGGTCTAAGTATTTTTGCCTTTGACTTGAGCTTCGCTTCAATCGCCTACCAAGAGACTCATGGCTCCCTTAGTTCGATCATGCCAAGTCAATTTATAGGTCTAGAGGGCGGCGCGCATATACTGATCGATTTGGTGTTGATTGGCATGTTTGGTGGGTTTTTTATAGTGCCACTCAACTCAATGGTTCAACAGCGAACCGCTGCCAATAATCGTGCACGTGTTCTTTCCGTTAATGCCATTATTAATGCGGCCTTTATGGTCGGTGGTAGCCTGATGGGTATTTTTTTCCTGAGTATTTTAGGCTGGAGTATAATGTCGTTTTTCATTACTGTAGCGGTAATGAACATTGTGGTCGTCGGCGTTATTTTTTTCCGAGTGCCTGAATTTTTTTCAAGATTTAAACTCTGGTCTTCCAGCCGCTTTAAATTATCATCTAATCGCTAAATAGGAGCTATAAGCGCACATGCAACTTTCATCAAAAATTCTATCCGGGATGGTACTTGGCATTATTTTAGGTTTAGTACTGAATGCACTAGGTGGTGCTGATCCTGAGAAAACGCCACTTATTGCTTGGTTTGTAAACAATATTTTTGATGTGATAGGTCAGATTTTCGTCATTTCTTTAAAGCTGTTAGTAGTACCTCTGGTGTTTTTCTCTTTGGTGTGCGGTTCTGCCTCGATGGGCGAGGATGTCAAGATGGGTCAGGTAGCCCTTAAAACCATCGGCCTTTACTTAGTGACGACAGCAATTGCAGTAAGTCTTGCTCTGACCATCGCTAACATCGTCGACCCTGGTGTAGGCATCAATACCGCTGAGGCGGCTAACTATATTGCCAAACCCGCTCCATCGTTTAAGGACGTCTTTATTGGAATTTTCCCCTCTAACCCATTTCAGGCAATGGTAGAGGGTAATATGTTGCAAGTTATAGTGTTCGCCATTCTAGTCGGCGTTGCTATATTGCAGGCGGGTGATTCTGGAAAAACCGTTTTGCGCGGCTGCCAGATGATTAGTGATGTCATTATGAGAATGGTATCTATTTTGATGAACCTTGCCCCTTATGGGGTGTTTTGCCTGTTGGCGAAATTATTTACCAGCCAAGGGTTCTCAGCCATTATTAATCTGGCGCTGTACTTTGGCACGATTGTATTCGTTCTATTTCTCCATGCCAGCGTTGTGTATACCAGTATATTTGCTCTACTTACCCGCTTAAATCCAATGACTCTATTTAAAAACATGCGCCCAGCATTATTATTCGCTTTTAGCACCTCATCTAGTAATGCAACGATGCCAATCACTCTAAATGTAGCTCGAACAAGAGTCGGCGCGCACAATTCAATTGCTTCGTTCACTGTTCCTTTGGGAGCAACAGTAAACATGGATGGCACTGCAATTATGCAAGGCATTGCGACAGTCTTTATTGCTCAGGCCTATGGTCTTGATCTGACAATGGGCGAGTACCTAGCCGTTGTTGCGACCGCCACATTAGCGTCCATCGGCACTGCCGGGGTGCCGGGTGTAGGGTTAATTACTTTAGCTATGGTCTTGCAGCAAGTTGGCTTACCTGTCGAGGGCATTGGCTTGATTATCGGCGTTGACCGCTTGCTAGATATGATGCGAACTGTCGTCAATGTATCTGGCGACGGCATGGTGACCGCGGTCGTGGCTAATAGCGAAGGCATGCTAGACAAGGATGTTTTTAATGACCTCTCTGAGCAAGATGATTCCCAGCCTCTACAGTCAAGCTAAATAAATCTAAGCGGTGCTATCTTGCGTAAAAATGACACAGTAACCGCTCAAATAATTAATGATAATAAAGCGTCAACGCTTTAGGTGGTAAGGCGTTTTAAATACCCTGGTGAATCGCAAATTAGTTGTCTGTGGCAGGAACGAAGATCATTTCGGCCACTGTTAAAAAAGGTTTAAATGAAATGCCCGTATTAAGTCGCAAAGGATTAGTGACACTAATCGTCCTAGTGCTTGGCTTGCTGATGATTACTTCCCTAGCCATGCTGAAACCAAAGCCTCAGCGAGAGCCTCGCGCAAGCCGGCCTCTGCTTCCAGTTGAAGTCATTATCGCTGCGCCTGCGCCCCTTGCGGTAACCATATTTAGCCAGGGAACTGTTGCTCCTAAACGAGAAATCGATCTAGTCTCTCAGGTTGCCGGGCGGGTTGTGGCCGTGGCCAGTCAGTACGCAAACGGCGGATTTTTTAACGCCGACGAAATGCTGCTGCAGATTGAACCTGACGACTATGAATTTTCTGTCACCCGTGCCAAGGCTCAGGTGGCCAAAGCTCAAGAGCAGGTGGCCCTAGAACTCGGTCGCTCGCGGCAGGCCAAACGCGAATGGCGGGAGCTTGACGACAAAACAGCAAACGCTCTATTTTTGCGGCAACCCCAGTTGAATTCAGCCCAAGCCTCGCTTGAATCTGCTCAAGCCGATTTAAATAAAGCTCGCTTAGATCTTGATCGCACTGCTATTAGCGCGCCCTTTCCGGGCCGTATTCGGCAAATATTTGCTGATCTTGGCCAATATGTAAATCCAGGGGCACGGATCGCTAAGGTATATAGCACCAATATCGTCGAGGTGCGCCTGCCGCTCTCAGACAGGCAGGCTGCCTTAATCCAGCTTCCCACCAATTTCCAGAATAGTCAGACAGTAAATTATCCCAGCGTTATCTTGAGTAGTAGCGTCGGTGAGCAGAGCTATCAATGGCAGGGCAAGATCGTTCGAACGGATGCCTCAATCGATATTGAAAGCAGAATGACCTACGCAGTAGCGGAAATACAAAACCCGTTCAAAGCTGATCTTTCAGCTAATCGGCCGCCACTAAATATAGGGCTTTTTGTGCAGGCGGAGATCTCGGGAAAAACCATTGCTAATGCAATCACCATACCCAAGGATGCGGTCTACAAGGGCAATCAAATTCTTGTGCTCAACCAAGATGACCAGGTTAGCTATCAAACAGTTTCAGTGATTCAGACTGACATTAATAGCATAACCGCGGTGGGTGTTACCCCTGGGACACGAATCGTTTCTTCGCGTATACCGCTGGCCATCGCTGGTATGAAAGTGGCACCAAAAGAGCAGCAGCTGGTCAAAAATCAGTCATCTGCTGAGGATACGGTCCTTTGAACGCGTCAATTCGCTGGTTCGTTAACAATCCAGTCGCTGCAAACCTGCTGATGATTATGATTGTCATCGGTGGTTTTTTTGGAGCCTATGGCATTGGTAAAGAGGTCTTTCCTTCAATCTCAGTGAATTACATTACCGTTAACATGCCCTACCCAGGAGCGGGTCCAAAAGAGGTTGAAGAACAAATAGTGGTCCGCATTGAGGAGGCTATTTATAATTTAGAAGGTATCAAAAGCTTGTCATCAGAGGCTCGTAAAGGGCGTGGTTCTGTCACAGTTGAAGTTGATACCGACTATGAAATGACCAAAATGCTCAATGATATCAAGAGCCGTGTCGATGCTGTTATCACCTTCCCAAAAGACGCAGAAAGGCCGATCGTTACTGAAGTTGTAGAGCGTGAAGAAGTCATCAGAATCGCCCTATTTGGCGATGCTGATGAACGGGTACTCAAAGAGTATGGCGAACGTATTCGCGATGACCTTGCAGGCATGCGCGGCGTAGATTTCGTCGAAGTTTGGGGCGTTCGACAGCCGCAAGTTGATATAGAACTCTCTGAAATTGATATGCGTCGCTACGGCATTTCTTTTGATGATGTGGTCGGTGCAGTACGCCGCACATCCATTAATTTGCCCGCCGGAACTATCCGCGCCGACAGTGGTGATATTCAAGTTCAAACCAGAGGGCAGGCCTACTACGAAGATGACTTTAAGAGCATCCCTGTCACCAGTGGCAATGACGGCACGCAGGTCACCATTGGGGATGTAGCCACAGTTAGAGATACTTTTGAAGAACGCAACGCTGTGACGCGCTTTAATGGCAAAAAGGCCATATTTTTGGCCATAAGCGTCGGCGAAGATCCGGACGTTATGGCCACCACCAAAGCCGTTAAAGACTATGTGGCAACGGGCGCCGCGTTTTTACCCGATGAACTTAAAATGGACACCTGGAGAGACTATTCAGTGCTCTTTGAAGGTCGTCTGTCGTTGCTGACCAAAAATGCACTGGGCGGTTTAGTGTTAGTGTTCATTGTACTTATGCTGTTTTTAAGTCCTCAATTAGCCTTTTGGGTCGCATTGGGTATAGGCGTTGCCTACATGGGGGCACTATGGATTTTACCTGGAGTTGGCCTAACGCTAAATATGCTGTCGATGTTCTCATTTCTACTGATTTTAGGCATTATTGTCGATGATGCCATTATTGTCGGTGAGAGTGTTTTCAGGCATCAAGAAGAGGGGCTTGACCCACTGGCTGCGGCGCAAGCAGGGACACAAGCTGTCGCTAAGCCGGTATTTTTAGCGGTGCTCAGCACCATGATTTTCTTCTCGCCAATATTTTTTCTACCCGGGCTGTGGGCAAAATTTCTTTGGGCGATACCGGCCGTAACCATCGTAGCACTGAGCTTTTCACTGATTGAATCGCTGTGGATACTGCCCTCTCACCTTGCTCAAATGAAACCGAGTAAGCCACCAACTACGAAGTTTGGTACCCAATTATTAAAAGTTCGGCTGGCATGCTCCAGTGGTCTAACCCGTTTTGGGAAAAACATATTTCAGCCTCTATTGAAAAAAGCACTGCGCTGGCATTACCTAACCTTAACGCTGTTCTTTTTGGCCTTAACACTCTCACTTACCCTAGTAGGTGCTGGCTACGTCAAACAGGTAACCATGCCAAATGTGGCATCCGATTTTATTTCCATGCGTCTAAGTATGCCCGACGGTCACTCAAAAGAAGCGAAGCTGGACATCATGAAGCGCGCAGAGCATGCCGCTGATCAGCTTACCAATGATGCTGTTGTTCAAGAAAGTGTTGTGACAGATCGCTTAATTGCCAATCAGCTCTCGTTCATGTGGGGAGACACTATTCGCCTACTGATTGAGCTCACCCCCGAGGTTAGCGGGAAAATAGATCCAAAGCTCGTAGGAGAACGGTGGCAGTCCATTATGGGTCCAGTGCCGGCGGCCAAAAAGGTCACTCTCGATACTACGCTAGGACCACCATCCTCGATGTTCTCCATTTCACTGACTTCATCCAATGTTGATCAGTTAGCACAGGCAGCGGCGTTTATAAAAGAACAGCTAGGTCGACTACCTGGCACCAAGAATATTCGTGATGACCTGCATTCTGGTCGTGCCGATATTGATATTAGTTTATTGCCCAATGCGGACAGTCTTGGGGTTAGCCTTTCCCAAATAGCCACTCAGGTGCGCCAAGGTTTTTATGGTGCTGAGGCGCAGCGTATACCTCGAGAGCGGGATGATGTTCGAGTTATGGTGCGCTATCCAAAAGATGCAAGATCACAGGTTGCTACCTTAGAAGATATGCGCATCCGTACTGCCGGGGGTGCAGAAGTCCCATTCTACTCGGTTGCAGAAGCGAATTATGTCCCTGGATACTCGCGGATTAAACGCACTGATCGCGAGCGCAGCATACGTATTACTGCTCTGCCTTCAACAGGTAAACTCACCGTGAGCGAGATAGCCGAGGTTATTTATGGGGATGTGGCCAACGAAATGCTGGAGCTGTTTCCCGAGGTATCGATTAAGAAAGATGGTCAGCTTGAAGATCAAGAAGAATTCAATAGTACTGGGCTTAAGTTGTTTGGTTTGGCCATTTTATTAATTTATTCCATAATGGCGATCGAATTTAAATCCTATTTGAAACCCATTGGCGTTTTGTCCGCCATTCCATTTGGCATTATGGGCGCAATTTTCGGGCACCTGCTCATGGGCTTGGACTTTAGTCTGTTGTCTTTAGTTGGGGTACTTGCTGTATCTGGGGTAGTGGTGAACGACAACCTTGTACTGATTGATCGTATTATTCAGTTGCGCGAAGAAGGCGAAGATCTCTATGAGGCTTTAGTCAGGGGTAGTGTTGAGCGATTCAGACCCATTATATTAACGTCAATCACGACGTTTATCGGCCTTACTCCCATCCTAATGGAGACGAGTCTGCAGGCGCAATTTTTGATCCCCATGGTTGCGTCGCTGTCTTTCGGAGTACTCTTTGCGACAGCCGTAACCTTACTATTTGTACCCTGTCTTTATATGGCCGGTGCTACTCTCAAGCAAAAACTAACTGGCGGCTCCGTGAGCATTAAAACCCCAGCCACCTGAGAGTTAGTAGTAAGCGGTGGGGGACGTCGTCAGCACCAGCGGCGATGCCACTTCCTCACGCTTGACCACACCGCACAGCTGCTCAACTAATTCCAGGGCGAAATCAATCGCTGTGCCTGGGCCCTGGCTGGTCACACAATTACCGTCAACCACTACTCGAGACTCAGTATCTACCTCTTTCGCTTTAATGCTCTGATAAAACTGCGGATGGCAGGTTGCGGTCTTGTCGGCTAATAACCCTTTATCGCCAAGCACTATGGCCGGCGCCGCGCAGATCGCGCCATATAATCCCGACGCGTCGACTTGGGTGTGCAGTAACTGGTCAAGGACATCACTTTCAGCAAGAATCTCTGATCCAGCAACGCCACCTGGAAGTGCAATCAAGTCCCAGACTTTTCCCGCACAATCTTTAATATCACAGTCGGCAACGATTTGGGTTCCTCGAGCAGCGGTAATCTTAAGGTCTTTAGAGGCACTGACTGATGCCACAGTGACCAATACTCCGGCCCGGCGTAAAACATCTATTATGGTTACCACTTCAATTTCTTCACTGCCATCGGCAACTGGGACTAAGGCCTGTTTAGTCATATTATTTCCCTTTTTATCCAACATCTGTATAGGTTACACTGTGCCCGAAATCAACGGTTCTGTCACGGGAAGTGCATGAGAATTTATATCATACAAAGCCAGGAGATGGCTACGCTGGACAAGCACTTACAGTGGACTCGGGATATTAAATCGAGCAGTCTTTTTTATACCCCCCACAGAGACATCGCACTGAATCAGCTGATCGAGTTAAATGCCAAAGATACCAGCTTGCGAGCTGATATAGTTGAGTGTTCGGCAGATTCAAAGGGGCGGCCTGTAGTCTTGCTTGAGGCCCTTAATACTGAACAAGCTGACGCTGTCGAAAATCAGTCTAGCGCAGCCTAACCGGGGTTCCATTTTGTCTTTAGATGTTAAACTTGACCTGTTCAGTAATCCTGCAAAAGCAGATCGATTAACCGGCATAGCGCGAGGTATTGAAAAGGAAAGCCTGAGGGTAGAAGCCAGCGGCCACCTTGCCAACACACCACATCCCGCGGCGCTGGGTGCTGCATTGACCCATCCCAATATAACCACCGACTTCTCAGAGGCGCTGCTGGAGTTCATTACTGCGCCCTCCTCGTCGATTGATACAGTGATGACTCAATTAGAGGAGATTCATCGGGTCACTTACCAACATATTGGTGATGAGTTACTCTGGGTCAACAGTATGCCTTGCCAGCTCGGCTCAGATGCCAGCATTCCTATTGGGCAATACGGCAGTTCCAATGTCGGAAAAATGAAAAACATCTACCGGCGTGGACTTGGAAATCGATATGGTCGCTTGATGCAAACCATTGCCGGTATCCACTATAATTTTTCGGTCCCCGATTCACTTTGGGAAGACCTACAAGCTAGCGCTAATAACCAACAATCGCTGCAAGATTTTAAATCCGATGGGTATTTTGGTCTGATTAGAAATTTTCGTCGCTATTCATGGCTGCTTCTCTATTTACTAGGGGCGGCTCCCGCAATCTGTCGAAGCTTTGTGGGCGATTCAGATCATCGCTTAACGGCGTTCGGTGATGATACACACAGCTTGCATCAACCTCATGCAACCTCCCTTCGGATGGGTGATCTAGGTTATCAAAGTGATGCTCAGAGTTCGCTGGTAGTTTGTTACAACGATGTGCCCCAATACACTGACACGCTTAAAGAGGCTCTTTCACAGGCTTACCCAGCCTATGATGAGATTGGTTTGAAAGACAGCAACGGTGACTATCAGCAGCTCACTACTAATCTCTTACAAATAGAGAATGAGTTTTACAGCACTATTCGACCCAAGCGCACTGCTGCCTCTGGCGAAACACCGGTACATGCACTTATAGAACGCGGAGTGGAGTACATTGAAGTACGCTGCGTCGACCTCAACCCACTTTTACCCTGTGGGATCGATGAGCAGACGATCTGCTTCTTAGACACGTTTTTGCTGTTCTGTTTGCTACAAGATAGCCCAGCGACCGACGCTAAAGAATATGCGAGTATCCCCGAAAATATTGATCGTACCGTCTATTCGGGACGCGATCCGGCGTTGACCTTACTACGAGGCAAAGAAGAGGTGCCCCTAAGGGGTTGGGGGCAAACGTTACTTGAAGAGATGCTTCCAGTGGCCGCAGTATTAGATAAAGCCAATCATACCGAGAGTTATACTCAAGCTTTAGCCGCAATGCTGGAGCGGATTCATGATGACAGCTCAACACCGGCAGCAACAATTTTGGCAGAAATGCGCTCAAATAATGAGACTTATTACGCCATGGCAATGCGCAAAGCCTGCGAGCACCGAGACTATTTTCACGCCAATCCCCCCGATGCTAGCACTATGAATAAGTACCAAGATTTAGCGACACAATCTTTACAAAAGCAGGCCGATATAGAAGCGCACGACAGCCTTTCATTCGATGAGTTTTTGGCTGACTATTATCGCTAGTCAGACATAGTATGAGAATATACGTTAAGTCCTAAAGGAGTGAGCATTGAGTTACCTAACCTGCAGAACAGTCAACTTTTTAGGCGCCCTTGGTTGTGCTGGTGCGCTAATAATAGCGGTTGTCTATTTCCAGCAGCATCTAGGTCTTGAGCCCTGTTATCTGTGCATTACACAAAGAGCATTTGTAGCTCTCGCTGGCGTTATATTTTTGATCGCTGCACTGCATAATCCCTTGCAGCGAGGACAAAAAATCTACTCCGGCCTTGGCATTGCCGCGTCCCTGGGTGGTGGTTTTTTCTCCATCAAACAACTGCGACTGCAAAACCTTCCTGAAGACTCTGTACCGGCTTGCGGCCCTCCGGTGGACTATCTGTTTGATGTTTTCCCCGCGTCAGAGGTCATCACCATGCTCATTCGCGGTGATGGCAATTGCGCGAAAATACAATGGGAGCTATTGGGTATAAGTATGCCAGGCTGGGTACTGATTGTTTTTGTAATACTCGCCGGCATAGGAATCTTCCAATTATTGCGCAAACATTAAGGCTCGCCTTTGGACTAATAGCCCTAGTTGCCTTTCAATGGATGGGAGAGCTAGTAGTGGCATGGACTGGCATTATCGTTCCAGGTCCGTTAATAGGCATGCTATTACTCCTCGCCGTACTGATATACCCCAGTCGTCTAACTAACCTCATCCAACCAGTCAGCACTCGCCTGATTCAAAATCTTTCTCTACTATTTATCCCAGCCTGTGTGGGCGCTTTTTTCCTCAGTCCATCAATCAATCTGCAACTGCCCATGCTATTGCTAACCGTGGTAATTAGTACCCCACTGACAATGATCGCAATGACTCTGCTAATCAGGTCTATCAAAGGCCAACAGAATGATTGAGTTAATAATGCAGCAATGGCAGCAAATAACTGCTAGCTCGTGGCTGGTTATATTTTCTGTGCTTGGGTTTAGTGCTGGTATTTTTATATATAGACGTAGTGGCAAACATCCACTTTGTCATCCTCTAATCATCAGTACGCCCCTTATTAGTCTTGCACTCTATGCTTTGGATATTGATTATGGCCACTATTATCAAGCTAATGGCGTATTCAACTGGCTCCTTGGCGCTGCTACAGTAGCTTTAGCCGTACCCTTATCCCAGCAACTAAAAAAGCTCAGTGTGCTCTGGCCGACTATTTCAATAGCTGTGCTCAGCGGTGGTTTATTTGCGGCCTTTAGCGCCTTAATCATTGGCAGTTGGCTGAGTATAGAACCAATAGCCATTTTTTCACTCGCGGCTAAATCAGTGACTACACCGATTGCGATGATTCTTACTGAGCAGTTGGGCGGCCTCATAACACTGATTACTGTTCTAGTTTTGTTTACAGGCATTATTGGGATTATTGTCGCCCAACCTATTTTCAATGCCTTTAGTTTGCATGATGAGCGCTGGCAGGGTCTGATCTTGGGCGTCACAGCGCATGCCATCGGCACACTTAAGGCCTTTGAGAAGAGCCCTAGATGTGGTGCCTTCTCAACTATTGGCATGGGACTCAATGGTATTTGGACTGCGCTTTTCCTTATTCCTCTTGTCGAGGCCTTTGGGCCTTGAAAGATTATGCTTTTATGAAAAAAGAGGTACACTTACACAAGCGGATACCGACTGAGTAAAAAATAATGGTTAAGGATAATCAAAAACTACAATCTCACTGGGGCAATGTTAGCCAAAGTATTGAGCGCTGGCTTGAAGAGCGTCGCGAATTATTAGCTAAATACTGCGATCTGACAGAAATTATTGACGTTGACGACAACGCCATCACGCATACAGAACAACTTGAGGTTTTCTGTGAACTGATGGTTGATTATGTCTCTGCCGGTCATTTTGAAATATTTGACCAGCTACATAAAGAAGGACAACTTTTTGAGGACTCGCCGGGATTAGATAAAGAACCCAACATACTCGAAAAAATTCAGTCCACCACAGAGTATGTGCTTGATTTTAACGATAAGTATTTAAGCTCTAATGATTTAGACGCACTCATTATTGACCTTGCCGGTCTCGGTGAGACCTTAGCACAGCGCTTTGCGCTTGAAGATAACTTAATCGATGTTTTACATAGCTCTCACGTTACCAAGTTACTTGGAGAACCAGAGCTGAGTTAAATACTTTGAATTTTTGACAATAAAAAAGCCCCGTTATACGGGGCTTTTTTATTGTTCATGCTAAAACTACGCTATTCGCTGTCAACATTTGCCTGCAGTAACTCAACTTCAAAAATAAGTAGTGAGTTTGGGCCAATAGGACCTGACCCACCCGGTCCGTAGGCGAGATCAGCCGGAATATACAGCTCCCACTTAGACCCCTCGGGCATAAGTTGCAAGGCTTCAGTCCAACCGGCGATCACCTGAGTGACGCCAAATTGAGTCGGCACGCCGCGTTTTACAGAACTATCGAATTCAGTACCATCCAGGAGTCGACCGGCGTAATGAACTTCAACGGTACTTTCAACTGATGGTTGTGGGCCTGTACCCTCAGTCAGCACTCGGTACTGCAAGCCGCTTTCAGTCGTGATGACACCCTCTTTCATACCATTAGCGACCAAAAACGCTGCCGCTTCTGAAGCATTACCATCAGACTGAACAGACATGGCTTCCTGCTGCTCGGCCTGCATAGTCGCTTGCTTTGCTTTCATGTCTGTCTCAAATTGTTCGATAACCATGGCAATTTGCTCTTCACTTAAACTGGGCTGGCCGCCACTTAGGGCAGTTTCAAGTCCATTTTGAAAGGCACCGGCATCAAACTCAATGTCCATACTCTTGATGTTGCTACCATTATCCACGCCCATCAGATAACTGATCTTTTGTGCTTGGGTGGTCAACTCTACTACTGTTGACTGATTCATCTGCTCAGAGGCAGTCTCAGTATTTTCAGCGGTGTCACAAGCAGCCAAAAACAGCACCGCAGTGAGTGGTATTATTTTTACTAGATTCATTATATCTCCTTGATAAATTAGTCGTCTTTCTAGGGGTAGCGACCCAACTTAGGCCTTTTCTAAATCAGTATCAACTAGTTGTTCATACTGAATATTTTTAAATTGCGGTCAATACAGTAGTTACCTTAACCAACAAAGGGTTGGTTCTAATCAATTTTTTTAAATACTAAATCCCATACACCATGACCTAATCGTTCACCGCGCTTTTCAAATTTAGTGATCGGCCGATAGCTGGGTCTTTCGGAATATTGTCCAGCACCCGCACAATTCTCAAAGCCCTCTGCTTCACTGAGCGTCTCTAGCATTTGCTCAGCGTAATGCTGCCAGTCCGTCGCCATGTGTAATATACCATCAGGGCGTAGCTTTGTTCTGACCTGCTGAACAAATGTAGACTGCACAATACGTCTTTTATTGTGTTTTTTCTTATGCCAAGGGTCTGGGAAGTAGAGTTGCAAACGATCAATACTCTTAGGCGCAAAACATTCTTCAAGCACATCATTTGCATCCGCAAGGTACACACGCAAATTAGCTAAGCCTTCTGCACGGGCAGAATTAATAATAGTACCGACGCCAGGGGGGTGCACCTCAATACCAATAAAGTCAGTGTCAGGTTCAGCGGCCGCCATTTGTAATAAAGAATCGCCCATACCAAAACCGATCTCCAAAACCTTGAGGCCTGAACGACCAAACACCTCATCCGTATCGATGGCGCCATCAGCTAATTTTAGGCCATATGCCGGCCAACTCACCTCAAACGCTTTGCGCTGAGCCTCGGTCATACGCCCCGCCCTAACAACATAGCTACGAATTGACTTTTCTCGGTACTCGGGTCGAATATTCATCTATTGACTGCGCCTAGCTGCAAAAAATAATAGTCCCCAACCGGCAATAAACGCAAGGCCTCCAAGGGGAGTAACCATTCCCAGAGTCGGCGTATTAGTCAATACTAGTAGATACAGCGATCCTGAAAATAACACAATGCCTGCAGCAAAGCTTACTGCCGCCCAATGACACAGTGAGGGCTTAGTTAGCTGATCGGGTAAGCTGATCACCGCCAATAATGCCAAGGTGTGTAAAAAATGATAGAGCACCGCGGTGCGAAAGGTGGCCATGTGCCGATCTGACAACTGATCTTCGAGACCATGAGCCGCGAAGGCACCTAATACTACCGAAAGAACCCCATTTAGGGCAACAAATCTGAGCCAAAATACTTTGTTCATAGCAATAAAAAAGCCGCACAGTCAATTAGCGCGGCTCCTTGTAGTAGATTATTGAGTTAGCCTTCCATTAATAGCCGAACTTTCTTCATGGCGTTTTTTTCAAGTTGGCGTATGCGCTCCGCTGAGATGCCATACTCGGCTGCCAGCTGGTGCAGGGTCGCTTTAGTATCATCCAACCAACGGCGTTGAATAATGGCTTGACTGCGCTCATCCAGATTCTTGACCGCCGCCGCAAGACGAATGTTATTGTCGCCTTCAAAGTTTTCGTTCTCAATTTGTTCTGCTGGGTCAGCGCCTTTAGACTCTAGGTACAGTGATGGGGAGTAGGCAGTACTCTCGTCATCATCATCTACCGGCGCATCAAAAGTAGCATCCCGTGACGTCAGACGCATTTCCATTTCCATCACATCTTTAACATCAACACCTAAATCATCAGCCACTGCCTTTGCTTCGTCAGCAGACAGCCATTGCAATTCTTTTTTCGCGCTGCGTAAGTTAAAGAACAGTTTACGCTGCGATTTGGTCGTGGCAATTTTAACAATACGCCAGTTGCGGAGGATGAATTCATGTATTTCAGCTTTAATCCAATGCACTGCAAAGGACACGACTCTGACGCCTTTCTCTGGGTTAAATCGGCGTACCGCTTTCATTAAACCAACGTTGCCCTCTTGAATCAGGTCAGCCAATGGCAGCCCATATCCATTGTAGGACCTAGCAATGTGTACAACAAAGCGCAAATGCGACATCACTAACTTGCGTGCAGCATCGAGGTCATCTTCATAAAATAAAGCTTCGCCTAAGGACTTTTCCTCGTCCAAAGTTAAAATCGGCACAGTCGCAGTTCCCTGAATGTAGGCATTCAGGTTGGCGCCGGGGGTCATCCATTCCATTGTTTGTAGGGCTTTACTCATGACTTCCTCTTCAAGTCGCTGGTCGAGCATAGTAGCATTAATTGTTTAGTCGTTCAAAACCTTAAAAAGTTTACTGAACTGCTGGATTTTACGTACTTACTCACGCTTTAGCTCAACATTTCGCTATTTGGGTTCGATCGCCCGCAAATGTTGCATCACAGCGACCCAAGCACCGATGAGTCCGATCAGAGAACCGGCGCCCCAAAGCCCCAAAATACCCAAAACTCCAGGGCCTGCAAGCTGAAATTGACTCTGATATAAATTCGCCAAAACAGCTATTGACTGGCCCACCCAATAAAAGCTTGCCAGTAGCAGGATAGAGGCCATGATCGCGCCGAACAAACCGAGCAGCAAGCCGGTGTAAAGAAAGGGGCGGCGTACATAGGCGTCTGTTGCGCCAACTAGTTTTACCACAATAATTTCCTCTCGGCGGCTCTGAATTGCCAAGCGAATAGTGTTACCTATAACCAGCAATACACCAATGATAAGGGCAACGCCCATAGCAAGTACCAACTTTTTACTAACATCAGTGATGGTGGCCAATCGTTGCATCCACAACATATCTACCTGAATATCATCCACTGCCGCCAATGCTCCAATAGCCTGCACCAACTGCTGCGCCTGACTGATGTCTGCAGCACCAGACCTCACCGGCTGCACCAAGAATACTGCCGGTAATGGATTGTCATCTAAATACTGAAGCGCACTGCCAAATCCCGACAAGGCCTTAAATTCCTCCAGTGCCTGCTCCGATGAGATGTAATTTGTCACCGCCACCTCCGGCAAGGCCTTTAACTCTTTTCCCAGCTGTGTGATCCCTTGGCTGTCGGTATTTTTTTTGACGAATACGGTGATTTGTGCGGAAGACTCAAAGCCACTGCTGAGTGACTGCATATTGTGCAATGCCAAAAACATCGCCGAGGGCAACGCCAGTGCAATAGCAATAACCACGACGGTCAACAGCGTTTGAATGGGCTCACCCAGCATTTTTTTCAGCGTCGCTGTCAGAGTCGCTCGGTGATGCGCTCTGTAGCTCCGCCAACGGTCGACTAATCTGATCTTATGATCGCTGGCTCCGCGCGCCATTGGTTCGCGTGTGTTTTGGTTACCGACCATTGGAATACGCCCCATCATCCGTCAACATGCCATCCTCAAGATGCATAATCCGGTGGTCTAGAGAGTTGATCAGGTTAATATCATGGGTAGCAATCAAAACGGTAACGCCTACACTTTGAAAGCGCCTGAACAGGGCCATGATTTCAGCCGACAAGGCAGGGTCCAAATTGCCCGTTGGCTCATCTGCTAACAGTATTTTTGGCTTGTGGACGACCGCCCTGGCAATACCCACTCTCTGCTGCTCTCCTCCAGATAAGGTCAATGGGTTATGTGTCTCTTTGCCAAGTAGGCCAACGCCATCAAGTGCTGCACGCACGCGGCGGCCGGTCTCCGATGGCGGATACCCAGAAATTTGAAGCGGCAGAGCGACGTTTTCAAACACAGTGCGGTCAGAGAGCAACTGATGATTTTGAAAAACCACACCAATTTGTCGACGGTAAGAAGGAATTAGAGATCTCGATAACCGATTTAAGTTTTTACCATTAATCAGCAAGGTCCCGGAGGAGGGTCTTTCCATGAGCATCAACAATTTCAGTAAGGTACTTTTGCCGGCGCCGGATGGCCCAGTCAGAAAGGCCATTTCTCCGGCCTCAAGCTCAAAGCTCACCCGTTTTAAGGCTTCTAGCCCAGAAGGGTAACGCTTACTGATATTGTCAAAACGAATCATTGATATAGGGCCTATTTCTAAGTGTTCAACAGTGCCTGAACAAAATCATTGGCATTAAAGGGCTGAAGATCGTCCTGCCCCTCACCAACGCCTATAAATCGTACTGGCACCGAAAACTTATCCGCCAGAGCAAAGATAATACCGCCCTTCGCAGTGCCATCAAGTTTAGTTAGAGCAATCCCGGTTATCCCCACCACCTGATTAAACTCAGCCATCTGCGCCACTGCGTTCTGGCCAGTGCCAGCATCTAGCACGAGCAGAACCTCATGAGGCGCACTATCATCTATTTTTCCAGCCACACGCTTAACCTTTTTTAACTCTTCCATTAGGTTACTTTTGTTGTGCAGGCGTCCTGCGGTGTCAGCCATAATGACATCAGTACCACGAGATTTAGCCGCCTGAATGCCGTCAAAAACCACCGACGCACTATCTGCTCCCGTATGCTGGGCGATCACTGGCACCTGGTTGCGCTCGCCCCAGACTTGCAATTGCTCGACCGCTGCCGCTCTAAAGGTGTCTCCGGCCGCTAACATCACTGTCTTACCCTGCTTTTTTAAGCGGCTAGCTAACTTGCCAATGGTGGTAGTTTTGCCGACTCCATTAACTCCCACAACAAGCATCACAAAAGGCTTGCCGCAGGCGTCAAAATCAATCTCGCTCTCACACACTCGCAACCTGTTGACTAATATTTCTTGCAGCGCTAACTTTAACGCCGCACCATCTTTGAGTGCATGGCGACTCAACTGCGCGGTCAACTCGGCAATAATCGCGGCGGTAGTCTCAATGCCAACATCGGCCATTAATAATGCCGTTTCTAGCTCATCCAGCAACTCTGTATCAATTGCCTTAGTCCCTAAAAAAAGCGCGCCAAGCCCCTCGCCTGTGCGCGACAACGCAGAGCGCATGCGCTCAGTAAAAGATACTTTAGTACTCTTTACTGGCTCCTGAACTTCAGGCTCTTCAGTAGCTTTGGCAGTTGCCCTGAAGCGATCCAGAAATGAACGTTTGGCGGGCTTCAAGTCGTCATTGTTAGGTGGCTGAGAATCCATGGATATCCACATACTACGGTTGGGGAGTTTTGGTGTATCCTACCATTTACATTAGAAAAAGTGGTTAAAAGTCATGCTTCCGAGGCCTCAATTTGCCGATTAATAAAAAACAGTCTGGTTCACGAACGACATCAACCCTAAGAATTATTGGGGGCCGCTGGCGTAGCCGAAAAATTTCTTTTGCCGAGGCACCCGGTTTAAGGCCTACCGGAGAGCGCATTCGAGAAACACTTTTTAATTGGCTAGCGCCCTATATTAACGGAGCGAACTGCCTAGACCTGTATGCGGGCTCTGGAATACTCGGGTTAGAGGCACTATCTAGAGGCGCCGTACAATGTACTGCACTGGACAACAATAGGACGGTAACTCAACAGCTGAAGGCTAATTGCGATCTGTTAAACGCCGGACTTACCATTATTAATGCCGACTGTGCTAATTTTTTAACTAACCCTAGGGGTGACGTCCCGTTCGATGTGGCATTTGTCGACCCCCCATTCGCTCAGGGCCTGCATACCGAAAGCTGTCGCCTGCTAGAGCAAAACGGCTGGTTAAAAGACAATGCGCTCATTTACTGTGAGCTTCCCAGCAGTGACATCAGCTTTGTGGCGCCACCCAACTGGCAGTTACAAAAAGACAAAATCGCCGGTGGCGTTCGCTACATGCTATATTTGCGCATTGAGTCTAACGTATAATTTGAGTAATATGCGCGTCCAGACAACCTACAGCAGTGGAGCTTGCCCATGAAAACAATCGTTTATCCAGGCACCTTTGATCCCATTACTAATGGTCATATTGATCTCATTGAACGAGCGTCCAAACTGTTTGATAAACTGATTATTGGTATTGCCAGCAGTCAGAAAAAAAGCCCGCTATTTGATATCGATGAGCGTATTGCGCTAGCCACAGAGTCACTGCAGCATTTACCCAATGTTGAGATTAAAGGCTTTGACTATTTGTTGGTTAATTTTGTTAAAGACTGCGGCGGCGTTGCCGTTATGCGTGGTTTGAGAGCCGTTTCTGATTTTGAATATGAATTTCAATTAGCCAATATGAATCGCGCACTGAGTCCTAACATTGAAAGTATCTTTTTAACGCCGGCAGAAAAGTTTTCCTATATTTCATCGTCTCTAGTACGGGAAATTTCTTCGCTAGGCGGGGACGTCACTAAATTTGTGCCCACCAACGTGGCCGATGCTCTACTTAAGAAATTCCAATAGGCATCATTAATCAACCCCTTGCTAACGCTGACAGCTTGGGCAAAATACTGAACTGCGCTGACCGAGACGCAGCTCTTTAAGCACTGTGTTGCAGCAAGTGCACTGCTTACCTGCGCGGCCATAGACGGCCAGAGTTTGCTGGAAATAGCCCGGCTCGCCATGGCTGTTTACAAAATCTCGTAGAGTTGTGCCACCCTGCTCAATCGCTGCGGCTAATACCTCCTTGATATGCCCTGCTAACACTTGGTAGCGCTTTTGCGACACCTTACCCGCTGCTCGATCGGGTCTAATGCCACTGCGAAACAGTGCCTCGGAAGCATAAATATTACCCACTCCAACCACTACTTTATTGTCCATAATAAACGGTTTTACCGCGACTTTTCGGCTCTTGGCCAATTGCCAAAGCCTGCCTCCATCAAAATCAGCAGTCAAGGGTTCTGGGCCCAAATGTTGCAGCTGTTGGTGCGCCTCTGCGCTCCAAAGCCAACAACCAAAGCGCCGTGGATCGTGATAACGCAAGGTTGCGCCATTAGCCAACTGCAACTCAATATGGTCATGCTTGCGCCACTCCATACTGGTTTCAGCGATCCGCAAGCTACCGCTCATACCCAGATGCACCAAAATCGAGCCATGGCCAAGCTGTATAATCAGATATTTAGCACGCCTTGAGACCCCAATCACCGTTTGTTGCTCAATGATAGTTGACATCCGCGGAGTAACTGGCCATCGAAGTGACCCCTGACGGACTATTAGGCGAATTATTTTTTGTCCAACGATGTAAGGTTCTATGCCTTTAAGAGTTGTTTCAACTTCAGGTAATTCGGGCATTTCAGATCTCAACTTCCAGTTTAATGGCGGTTTATAACAAATACTCGTCAGTAAGTAGTTTTTTAAAAGTCATAATAGTATATATTTGTGTGCCACAGGGAAGTTAGAGGCCTAGTATTTTACAAAAATATCAGTAAAATGCCGACTTCCACAAAAAAATAGCTACGCAAAGGTATTAGTAATAATGGCGCTTGGAAAAAGACGTAGAGAACAAGATGAAAACGAAATCGACATGACCCCCATGCTTGACGTGGTGTTCATTATGTTGATTTTCTTTATTGTAACAGCCTCCTTTGTCAACGAGTCCGGTCTTGGCGTCAGCCGTCCGCCAGTATCAGATCAACCACCACCAGATACTGCCAACACCAATATTGTGTTCAGAGTATCTGAGAGCAATGAGTTGACCCTTCAAGGCCGACGCATCGACATACGCGCAGTGCGTGCCAATGTAGAACGTATGCACGCTGAAAAGCCCGAAGCGAAAGTGGTCATTAGTGCTCACCCGAAATCTAAGACCGAGCTGTTTGTTAAAATTTCTGACCAAGCACGCGAAGCCGGCGTTTACGATATATCCTTGGCCACCGACGAGTAACTAGCTCATTGGTGTTTTGGATCAAAACCCTAGGCCAATAGCCTGGGGTTTTTTCGTTTAGGCCGCCGGTCTTTGCAGGTGGTTTGCAATTACGTCAATTTCTGAGAACATACTGGGCAGGATTGCAACCCACATACACTCTAATCGGACCTAATAATGGATAAGCCCCGCGGCACCATGGATAAAAAAACGCTCGATCGACTGCGTCTGGTAATGCCTCTATTTAGTGACGCAGTGGCTAACCCGGATACCCCTATTGACGGCCTCGCCGACTATCTGCGGTTTTATCAACTACCGCCGGCAACACACAACCTTCAACTAGTAGCAGGCACAACGGATGACCATGCAACGGTCGTTATGGCCTGGCGCCCTGCCATAAGCCGCGGCACCGTGATTGTTGTACATGGCTATATGGATCATATCGGTCTGTATGGCCACCTCATTCGCGATCTTCTTAGTCGCCAACTTACCGTGCTGTGTTTTGATGCAAAGGGTCACGGACTGTCCTCAGGCGTGCCTTGCTCGATTAGCCATTTTTCTGAATACGTTGATCGACTCAAAGATATTATCGCCATGGCGCAAGCTCATTTTGAGGGCCCCCTTCATGGTGTGGGTCAAAGCATGGGCGGGGCTGTTCTCATCAAGCATTTAATCAACCACAACATTGTAATACCCTATCCATTCGCCACTCTAAATTTGCTTGCGCCGCTATTACATCCTTGGGGTTGGACGCAGAGTAGGCGTCTGTATTATTTGTCTCGGTGGTTCATAAAGTCGATCAAACGGGTATTCCGCGCCAGCTCGTGGGATAAGGACTTTTTAGGTTTTCTGCGCAGCCAAGACCCGCTGCAACCAACCAGAGTTCCCACTGATTGGGTCGGCGCAATGAATCAATGGATATTGGAGTTTAAAAACAGTGACGAGAATAACTACCCCATTCATATCATTCAGGGTGATCATGACAAAACCTTAGATTGGGTTTACAACTTAGAACAGTTTAAGCGGCGCCTACCATCAACATCAGTCACCATGATTGAGCGGGGTAATCATCACTTGGTTAATGAAACTGAAATGCTGCGAGCAAAAATATTTGCAGCGCTCAAACTATAACTAGTTGTACATTAGGTCCGGCAACCAAGTCGCCAGTTGCGGCCAGACTGACAGCATTAACATCAGCAGTAGTTGCAAGCCAATAAAGGGAATAACACCGCGATACATGTCTGAAGTTTCAACCGATGCTGGCGCCACTCCGCGAAGATAAAACAGCGCAAAGCCAAAGGGTGGTGTTAGGAACGAGGTCTGGAGGTTAATGGCAATCATTACCCCAAGCCAGACTGGGTCAAGCCCCATAGCCAGTAAAACAGGTGCAACTATCGGCACCACCACAAAGGTAATTTCAATAAAATCGAGAATAAAGCCCAGTAAGAATATGACCACCATGACCAACAGCGTGGCGCCAATAATACCCCCTGGCAGGTTGGTGAAAAAGTGCTCTACAATTTCTTCCCCACCAAAGCCGCGAAAGACCAACGAAAATACTGACGCACCGATGAGTATCAAAAACACCATCGACGTCACCTGAGTAGTGCTAAGGGCAACCTCACGCAGCTTGGTGAAATTCAATTGGCCTTTAATGGTAGCTAGTGCTGTAGCACCAAAAGCCCCAACGCCGGCAGCCTCGGTTGGGGTCGCTATCCCAGTAAGAATAGAACCCAACACTGTCACAATTAAAAATACGGGGGGCAACAAGTTTTTCATCGCCCTTGATAGGCTAGCCCTGCCTGCACTTTGCGGCTCATAGTCAATTTCCGCTGGACGAGAAAAAAGAACCAGATAAACACAATAAAATATGACGAGTAATAATCCAGGAATAAGCGCACCGACAAATAAATCACCGATAGAGATCGTTTTGGGCGTAAAGATTCCCATATTTAATTGCGCCTGTTGATAGGCACTAGAGAGGGTATCGCCAAGCAACACTAACGCAATGGACGGTGGAATAATCTGCCCCAGCGTACCCGTGGCTGCAATAAGGCCTGTTGCTTGGGAGGCAGAGTAGCCGCGCTTTAACATCGTCGGTAATGACATAAGTCCCATTGTCACCACTGTGGCGCCAACAATACCGGTACTGGCCGCCAACAATGCACCAACCAACACTACCGAAATACCTAGGCCACTACGAAATTCACCAAAGAGGTCAGCCATACTCTCAAGCAGATCTTCTGATAACTTTGACTTCTCAAGCATCACTCCCATGAGAATAAACAGCGGCACCGCAATCAACGTGGTATTTTCCATAGTGCCAAATAAACGATTTGGTAAGGCCTGTATAAACGCCATGTCAAAGTGACCGGTAACAGTTCCCACCATGGCAAACAGCAGCGCTGTTCCCGCCAGTGAAAAAGCCACGGGATACCCGGCCATTAAGACCAGACAAACCGCTAGAAACATTAAAAAGGGGATAAACTCAGCCATCAGATTATAGGCTCATTATTTTCAGCTATTTGAGTCTCTGAAATATCTGCGCCGCTGACAACCAAACCACTTTTAATAATTTCAGCAACACCCTGTAGTAACAACGTAGCAGGCATGAGTAGCATGAGGGTTTTCAGTAAATAAACAAACGGCAGTCCATTATTCTCAGCTGACGTTTCGTGAATTGCCCAGCTGGCCAAAACATAGTCCAAGCTGGTAAAAAATATTACCAGGCACACCGGCACCAAAAAGAAAATTCCACCCAATAGATTGACCATGGCCTTAGACTTTGACGAAAACCCACGATAGAAAATATCAACTCGCACATGGCCATCGTGCTTTAGAGTAAAGGCCAGACCCATCATGAATACCAGGCAATGCAAATAGGTAACGGACTCTTGCAGAGCAATAGAACCCACTTCCAAAAAGTACCGCGTGACCACCACCAGTACAACTAACGCCACCATGAGCATGGTTAACCATGCAATAAGGCGGCCGGTAATCTCGGTAAACGATTCAACGGCATTAAGAAAGATTACTAGTGGCTTCAAGAGTCTGAGAATTCCGATTTAATTTCGGTTGATAGTATAACGACTGAATAACGAGGCCGATACCACTGCTCAGCCTAACCATACTATCTATGCGGTCCGTCTTGTGAATATTGTGGATTTTCTGCACACAAAAAGAGCGTAACAAGGATTAAAGCTCTTGGGCTTGTTGCCGATTTAATCATTAGGTTTGAGGCAGACTCCCAATCTGACATGGCACAAAGTCGCTTAAAAGAGTGTTCTTTTCGACAGTTTGTATCTTTTAATTAGCTAACCAGATAGTAGAAGGCTTGATATAATAACGGCAATTGTCTCACTTAACCTTTTATACGGGTAACTTAAAATGATGCTCACCGTTATTTCACCGGCCAAGAAACTCGATTACAGCAGCTCTTTCAGCGCCGCAGCTCATACACAGCCGGCTCTTTTAAAGCATTCCCAGGAATTGTTAGAAGGCCTTAAAAAATTGTCGCCTCAGGGTGTCTGTAAGCTGATGGGCTTAAGCGACAAATTAGGTGCACTGAACTACGAGCGATTTCAAGAATGGAGCGCGCCATTCAATGAACAGAACGCTCGTCAGGCTGTGCTGGCTTTTAAAGGCGATGTTTATCAAGGATTAGGTGCCGATAGCATGAGTAACGCTGAGCTCCAGTGGGCACAAGACCATCTACGTATTTTGTCCGGCCTTTATGGCCTTCTCCGGCCCCTGGATTTGATGCAGGCGTATCGTCTTGAGATGGGAACCAAATTTGCTAACCAACGTGGTGGCGATCTCTATTCCTTTTGGGATGGTATTATTACCGCAGAGCTCAATGAGCAACTAACGGATGCTGATGCCGTACTTTTAAACCTTGCTTCCAACGAGTACTTTAAAGCCGTCAAGCAAAAAAATATTCGCGCCCGCATTGTCACACCGGTATTTATGGACAGTAAAGATGGTAAATACAAAATCATTAGCTTTTTTGCCAAAAAGGCGCGGGGGTTAATGGCTGCGTTCATTATTAAGGGCAAGATTACAGACGTTGAAGATATCAAAAATTTTGATAGCGATGGTTATAGCTTCAATTCTGCTTTGAGCGAGGGTGACAGGTGGGTCTTCACGCGAGGTTAGCTAAAGTTGACAACCATTCTCAGAAATGGGCCGTTTAAATGAATAAACCTTTCTCTCAGGCTTGTGAAAATAACCGCGCTCCAATAGGTGACATTTTAGTGCGCCTTTTATCAAACCGTGAGTCGGTCCTTGAACTCGGCAGCGGCACCGGTCAACACGCGGTTTGGTTTGCCCGGCAACTGCCTCATTTATATTGGCAAACGAGTGACAGAATTGAAAATCATTCTGGAATTAACCAATGGTTAGATGAAAGTGGTTTGGATAACATCGGTGTGCCGATCGCCCTAAATGTCAGTCGCGACGTCTGGCCAAAAAAAAAATTTGAGGCAGCCTTTTCATCCAACACCGCTCATATCATGGCCTGGCCTGAGGTTGAGATAATGTTCAGGGAGGTAGCCAGCTCATTGGTTGCTGGCGGCCTGTTTTGTCTATACGGACCGATGCAATATTCTGGGGTTATCGCTGCAGAAAGTAATCGCGCCTTCAACTACCGCTTAAAAGAAAGTAACCCGAATCAGGGTATTCGGGAGTTTAATGACCTTGATCAGCTGGCCTTGTCCGCTGGCATGAGTCTGCTAGAAGACAACGCTATGCCCGCCAATAATCGTTTGCTCGTTTGGCAGAAAACTTAAAAATAGGCTGCTAAAGACATCTCCTCAAAAAGGTAGTCAAGCGCAATGCCCATAAAAATAATCATGCCCACTTTGTGGTTATCGAGAAACGCAGCGAAGCATGCCTGCCTGTCTCGATGTCTGGCGCTGCGAAATTGGTTGATGAAATACCCGGCTGAAACTAACAGGCTAAAAAAATAAATCCAGCTACGCTGAAACTCTAGGCCGGCTAGAGTCATGAGAATCAGCATTGCCGCCTGTAACATAAGAATCATCACAAGATCGTACTGACCAAATAATACGGCGGTAGATTTAACACCAATTTTTAAATCATCGTCGCGATCAACCATTGCATAGTAGGTGTCAAAAGCAACGGCCCACAATACGATAGCAACAAATATTAGCCATAATTCTGGCGGCAACGCTTCTCTCTGTGCAGCAAAGGCCATAGGCACCACCCATGCCCATGCGACGCCAAGTCCGATTTGCGGTAAATGAGTGAAGCGTTTCATAAACGGATAAATCGCTGTTACCGCTAGACCCCCAAAGGAGAGCCCTATGGTTAGGGGGTTTGTCATCAGTACCAAAATTAATGCCGTGGTTAGCAAAACTCCACACAACCAAAGCGCTTGGTTTGGCGTAATTTCTCCAGCTGGCAGCGGTCTGCCTTTGGTTCGCTCAACTAGCCCATCGACATGTCGATCAGCATAGTCATTAATAACACACCCAGCTGCTCGCATAACAATTAGGCCCAGCGAGAAGATGCTCAAATTCTTCAGTGAAGGAATGCCTTCCCCGGCAAACCACAATGCCCAGAGAGTCGGCCACATGAGTAGGTATACACCGATAGGGCGATCCAAGCGCATAAGTCGAAGCCAGCGGTTGGATACGAAGGCTGCTCTGGGTTCTCCTGAGGCTGTCATTTCTGCTCGTCTTGTGTGTGTCTGAGCATGTTATTATAAGGCTCAAAGCTTGGTAAAAACATCTCACTCACCAGCAGTGGCTTCTGGTCGAGATAAAAAACTGACCTGCGGCCCCATAAAAACGCGTTGCCTGCACATAGCGTATCGGGCACAGAAAAGGCGGAGGCGGCCGAATAACTTGCCTCTACGGGCGCTCGTGTCATACTCGGGTCACTAAAAAGTAATGCCCCTAGTGGCTGGCTATCAAGTTCACGAAGCGCCACCAATCTTCCGGTCAAGGTGGTTAGCGGTAAGACGCTCCGAGCGAACACCCACGGTTTACCTTTGCCGCACAAGATAACCTCCCTAATCATCGCGGGCGTACTGGTGGACATATCTAGAGCAGCCGCTTCTGATTCAGAGGGCACGAACTCGTACTGATTGAGTACCTCTACTGAAAATTTATTTTCACTGGCATCGACCAACCTTGCAGTGAGTGACCCACGATCAGATAGCCATTCATGCCAGCCGGCTGGAACTTGCTCATGGTCAAGCTCAGAAAGCGCTTTCCATGGAATAGCACTGGTTATGGGGGAAGGTTGAGAAATTGGCAAAGCTGTCCCTATATTGGATTGGGTTATTATTGGGGTACTGGTCATTAATCGTACGCTGCAGATACACCCGGCGGCCGATCCCGAAACCGTTTGTATTCCCACTGATACTGCTCAGGCGCTAGGGCGACAATGGCCTCGACGCCGCGGTTGAGTGCGGCAAGACTGGTTTGGATGTCTTCACTGTAAAGGTCCTCACCCACCGGTAAAAAGTGTAGCTCCCAGCCACCTGACACCCGCAGCGCAGTGCACATTAGAGCTCGACTCCCAGATCTCAGTAAGAGCTTATTGATCAGTGTCATGGTGCGTGTCTGAACGCCAAGTAGAGTGGCGAACTCGCCACTCTCTGGGGGCGGTTGTTGGTCAGGCAAAATACCGGTGATCTCCCCTCGTTTTAACGCCTTGATAATCGCCGCAACCCCGCGGACGTTTGTGGGCACTAAGGTAGCTCCAGATTGTTGGCGAGATGTTTTAATCCAGTTCTCCAGCGCCCTCATTCTTGGCGGGTCATAAAGAGACGTCATGGCTTTGTGCTGTCCGGCCCAAAGCCCTAGCACCTCCCAGTTGCCCTGATGAGGTATGACAAGGATAGTGCCGCGGCTATCCGCAATAGCTGCCTCGAATAACGCTAGTCCCTTTATGGAAACTATATTTTGGGTGACCCAAGGGTTGCCTTTCCGCCACACTTTAGGCGTTTCAAAAATTGTTTGAGCAAGGTGTTTCATTCGTTTTTTGCACAGCTTTTTGGCATCTATTGTGCTCATTTCAGGATAACAAAGCGCTAAATTGAGTTTTGTGATTCGCGCGGGTTGAGCATTGATGGCATAGAGTAGCCATCCGAAAAATAGCCCTTTTAAGCGGGCAATACCTAGGGGTAGCCAGGAGATAAGTTTCAACAACCAGAGGATCAGAGTGTTCCTCATGTTCAGGGTGTCCTTTTGGTTATTATTCTTAAATTCACAGTGCACTTTGCTCGATACAGATCACATGCGTCGATCAGCGCTGAAGTAGTATATCGAAAGCTGAATCAGCGCGGTTATCTAATTGTCAGTTTTGGGGTGCTTAGACCCTATCTTTATCGCTGAGCGGCTTTATAATTGCAATGCTATGGCAGACCCTTTTTTTACAGTGAGTGAATTTTCGTGAGCGACCTTCTTGCACCACCAGAGACTTTTCAAGATCTGATCTCCAGATTGCAACAATACTGGGCGAAATGCGGCTGCGTAATCATGCAGCCCTTGGATATGGAGGTGGGCGCAGGGACATTTCATCCAGCGACATTTTTACGCTCTATAGGACCGGAGAACTGGAATGCCGCTTATGTTCAGCCGTCCCGCCGCCCTACCGATGGGCGCTATGGCGAGAACCCCAACCGATTACAGCACTACTATCAGTTCCAGGTGGTTATGAAGCCCTCACCGAAAGATTTCCAAGAGCTATACCTCGGGTCACTTCGGACTTTGGGCGTAGACACCTTAATTCACGATGTTAGGTTTGTTGAAGATAACTGGGAGTCACCAACTTTAGGAGCTTGGGGGCTGGGCTGGGAGGTTTGGCTGAACGGGATGGAAGTGTCTCAGTTTACCTATTTCCAGCAAGTTGGAGGACTTGAGTGCTATCCAGTGACCGGAGAGATCACCTATGGTCTTGAGCGCATTGCTATGTATTTGCAAGGTGTTGACAGTATTTATGACTTGGTCTGGGCACATGGCCCGCAGGGCGATGTCAGCTATGGTGACGTGTTTTTACAAAATGAAATTGAAATGTCGACATATAACTTTGAATACGCGGACGTTGATTTTATGTTTAGCGCATTTGATCAATATGAAAAAGACTGTAGTCAATTGATCGATAATAACCTACCTCTTCCGGCCTATGAAATGGTGATGAAAGCATCACACGCCTTCAATTTATTAGATGCGCGGAAGGCTATCTCTGTGACTGAGCGTCAGCGTTATATTCTTCGTGTTCGAACATTGGCTCGAGGCGTCGCTCAATCCTACTTTGACTCACGCATGGCTGCCGGCTTTCCGCTGGCTTCGCCAGAGATTGCTCAAGAAGTATTGGCTCAACATGCTGGAGATTCAAAATGAAGGCTGATTTATTGTTTGAGCTAGGTACCGAAGAGTTGCCGCCAAAAGTCTTGATGAACCTCTCAGATGCCTTGGTTGAAGGCATGCAAAAGGGTCTGGGCGAGCACAAACTGACATTCGGTCAAGTAGATTCGTTTGCTGCACCCAGACGTTTGGCCATTATTGTTAAATCTCTTGAGATTCGGACGCCAGATACTGAGAGTGTTTCTTGGGGACCTCCTGTAAAGGTAGCTTTCGATGCGGACGGTAACCCTACTAAGGCGGCACAGGCGTTCGCTAGTAAAAATGGAATAGACGTTTCAGAGCTTTCAGATAAGGTTGAGAGTGACGGCAAGCAAGACAAGCTGTGTGCACGTCGCGTTGAAACAGGCAAAAATACAACTTCACTCCTAGGCGGGATTATTGAGCAGACCTTAGCCGCCCTGCCGATTCCTAAACGTATGAAATGGGGCGACAGTAAGGAAGAGTTCGTGCGCCCCGTGCAGTGGGCGGTTCTGTTATTTAATGGTGAAACTTGTAAAGAGCACATTCTCGGTGTGACCACTGGCAATATTAGCCAAGGTCACCGGTTCCATGGCAGTGGGGATATTGTCATTCGCTCGCCTGATAGTTACGAACAGCAACTACATGATGGGTTTGTCCTAGCTAGTTTTGATAAACGCCGTGCACTGATTAAGGATGGTGTATCTACGCTAGCAAAAGGGGTCCGCGGCAATGCAGTAATCGATGAAGCGCTTCTTGACGAGGTGACTGGGCTGAACGAATGGCCGGTGCCGCTGATTGGAAGGTTTGATGAGGCCTTCTTGTCGGTACCCTCCGAAGCCCTTGTTTCATCTATGAAAGAGCACCAAAAGTACTTTCATGTAGTAGATAGTCAAAGTGAGCTAATGCCAGCATTTATTACCGTCGCTAATATCGTTAGTAAGGACCCCCAGCAAGTTATAGAAGGTAACGAACGTGTCATTAGACCGCGTTTGGCTGATGCGGCCTTTTTCTATAAAAACGATGCCCGGGTAAGCCTCCATGAGCGCAGGGAGCAGCTCAAAAAAGTGGTTTTCCAGGAGAAGTTGGGCTCGGTTTTTGCTAAGACAGAGCGCGTAGCCACGTTGGCAAAAAAATTATCCGTCGAGGCCGGAGCAGACCCGCGGTTAGCTTACAGGGCTGGACAGCTATGTAAGTCTGACCTTGTCACTGATATGGTGGGCGAATTTACCGACCTTCAAGGTGTCATGGGTCGTTACTACGCGCTCAATGACGGCGAAGACCCCCAGGTAGCCGACGCACTTTTAGAGCAGTATATGCCCCGCTTTGCCGGTGACATGGTGCCTGCTACGGCTGTGGGTGCGGCGCTCGCATTAGCTGACAAATTGGACACCCTGGTAGGTATTTTCAGTATTGGTCAGCAGCCTTCGGGCTCGCGCGACCCCTTTGCTCTTAGAAGGGCCAGTCTTGGCCTTTTGCGGATTATTATCGACCGTAAGCTAGATGTGGATTTGCGAGCCGCGATAGAAGTCTCTGCAAGCCAATTTAAGCTAGAGGATGAAGCGCTCCAAACAATATGTAAGCAAGTACTTGCTTACATATTGGATCGATTTAAGTCGTGGTACAAGGAAGAAGGTTTTTCCACTGAAATTTATCTCTCTGTAGCACCGCTCAACCTTGGCAATCCATTGGATATTGATGCCCGCGTAAATGCTGTGGCTGCCTTTTCCTTACTTGCAGAGGCCGATGATCTGGCCGCAGCAAACAAGAGAGTGTCCAATATTCTCACTAAGCAGCTTGGGACTAAAACGTCCGAGCCAATGAACATTAGTTTATTAGTAGAACCCGCCGAGAAGGCCCTAGCCGAGTCCATAACCGGCCTCGCATCGCTGTCTGTGCCGCTGTTAGAAGATCGCGACTACACCCGGGTGCTTCAGCACTTAGCCACATTACGGGATCCAATCGATGATTTCTTCAATGAGGTTATGGTAATGGTCGATGACCAAGCGTTACGTAATAATCGACTGAGCCTACTAAGTGATTTACGCACTTTGTTCATTAATGTAGCTGATATTTCGCAGATGGATTCGAAAAAATAGGACAGGATGTTCAAATATTTATTGTTGGTAGCCCGATCGGGCTGTTTTTATCTTGGCCTATTACTAATCGTAATGGCCTCAGGTGTCACTTCGTGTTTTATTTGGGGTCTCCCGTTCAATCGTCGTCAGAACCTTGCGGCGACTAGTAACTATCTGATACTCAACTGGTTGCGCCTGACGTGCGGTGTAAAGGTAAACGTTACGGGCTTAGAAAATCTACCCGCAGGCCCCTGCGTGATTTTAAGTAACCACCAAAGTGCCTGGGAGTCTTTTTACATTCAGTGGTTAGTACAGCCGGCAAGTTTCGTGTTAAAACAAGAACTCTTATGGCTGCCATTTTTTGGCTGGACGATCGCAGCCATGGGGCCTATCGCTATAAAACGTTCTAAACCCGGGGCTGCTATGCGGCAGGTCTTGAAACAGGGGCGAGACCGGCTCAGGAACGGTATTAAAGTGGTAATTTACCCAGAAGGGACAAGAAATCCTAGCGGAAAATTAGGGTCGTTTAAAACTGGAGGTGCTGCCTTAGCCAAGCTGGCTAATGTGCCAGTTGTACCCCTAGCGCACAATGCCGGAGCACATTGGCCAGCCGATAGCTGGCTAAAGTATCCTGGGACTATAGATGTCCATTTTGCCACACCTCTTGATTCGTCTGCTTACAGCGCGCGCGAATTGGCCGAAAAAGCGCACTCCTGGGTGTCAGCCAGCCTAGAAACAACAGGGTCTAGATAGGCCATCTAATCCGAGTAGCTAATCAGCTTTAAACGTCCAAATTAACGACCGACAAGGCATTAGTTTCAATAAACTCCCGCCGTGGTTCTACGTGATCGCCCATTAACGTTGTAAACATTTGATCCGCTGCAATCGCGTCTTCAATCGTAACCACGAGCATGCGACGGTTTTCAGGATCCATTGTAGTATCCCAAAGCTGCTCTGGATTCATCTCCCCCAGCCCTTTATATCGCTGGGTACTGATACCTCTTCGAGACTCGGCCATCAACCACGCCAAAGCATCTTTGAAGCTGCTAACCGGCTGTTCCCGCTCGCCGCGCTTGACATAAGCACCCTCTTCGATCAGCCCCTGGACCGTCTTACCCAACTCAACCATGGCAGCATATTCATTAGAGGCAAAGAAATCACGCCCCAAATTATGATAATGAGGTACGCCATGAGCAGTGATTTCAATATTAGGAATGAAGAGATTACGCTCTTTATCTTCTTTGACCGACACCTTATAGCGATGGGTTCCACTATCGGCTTCTTCAAGACATTTTTGGAGTTCGGCACACCAAGGCTCAAGATCGCTACTATTTTGCAGAAGTTTCCCATCTAACTCGCTAATGTAAACCAATGCCTCAAGCAGCTCTACAGGATACACAAGTGACATACGGTTGATAATGTCCCCCACATACCTGAATTTTGCCACCAAACTTTCTAGGGCAGCGCCCTGAATACCTGGCGCACTAGCGTTAACATACAAAGCAGCATTCTCTAGCGCTTTTTGAGTCAGATAAACCAGCAAGGCATCGTCATCTTTTACATACTGCTCAGACTTACCTTTGCTTACTTTATAAAGCGGTGGCTGAGCAATGAAAATATGCCCATTCTCAACAAGCTCACGCATCTGCCTAAAAAAGAACGTTAATATCAATGTACGAATATGAGACCCGTCGACATCAGCATCCGTCATAATGACAATAGTGTGGTAGCGAAGCTTTTCTAAATTAAACTCTTCAGTTCCGATACCACAGCCAAGTGCTGTAATAAGCGTTCCTATCTCGGCATTTGATAGCATTTGGTCAAAACGAGCTCTCTCAACATTAAGGATCTTCCCTTTCAAAGGCAAAATCGCCTGAGTCTTTCGGGCGCGACCCTGCTTAGCTGAACCGCCAGCAGAATCGCCCTCCACCAAGTAGAGTTCTGAAAGAGCAGGGTCTTTCTCTTGGCAGTCAGCCAATTTCCCAGGCAAGCCGGCAATGTCTAGCGCTCCTTTACGACGTGTCATCTCGCGCGCCTTTCGAGCCGCCTCACGCGCACGTGCTGCATCAATCATCTTATTGACGATAGCTCGCGCTTCCTGAGGAAATTCCATCAGGTAATCGCTAAATTTGTCGCCCATTTCTTGCTCTACTGCTGTTTTCACCTCAGAGCTGACCAGCTTGTCTTTGGTCTGGGATGAAAACTTAGGATCTGGAACCTTCACAGAAACAATGCCGGTCAATCCTTCTCGGGCGTCATCGCCGGTAGTCGCAACTTTCTGTTTGCCATTAATCCCTTCTTTTTCGATATACGAATTAAGCCCGCGAGTCAGGGCTGACCTAAAGCCTGCTAAGTGGGTTCCGCCATCCCGCTGGGGGATATTATTGGTATAACAGAGAATATTTTCCTGGAAACCATCATTCCACTGCAGCGCCACTTCGACACTTGTACCATCTTCACGGTCGGTGTTGAAGTGCATAATTTTGTTAACGGTGCTTTTGTTAGTGTTCAAATACTCAACAAAGGCCTTTAAGCCACCTTCATAGGCGTAAACTTCTTCTTTACCTGAGCGCTCGTCATGAAGAACAATACGCACGCCTGAATTCAAGAATGAGAGCTCTCGCAATCGTTTAGCCAGCTGCTCAAAATGAAATTGAATATTCGTAAAGGTTCCCTCAGAAGGCTCGAAATATACTTCTGTTCCCGAGTCGTCAGTATCGCCAATAACGCCCAGTGGTGCGTCGGGAACGCCGTGAGAGTAGGTTTGCTCGTGGACTTTGCCGTTGCGACGAATCGTTAGGCGCATCTTCTTAGATAAGGCATTTACTACAGATACCCCCACTCCATGGAGTCCGCCGGACACCTTGTAGCTATTATCGTCGAACTTACCGCCTGCATGCAGCACGGTCATGATAACCTCTGCAGCAGAAACGCCCTCATCATGCATTTCTGTCGGAATGCCACGACCATTATCTGAAACCGAAATAGACTCGTTCGGATGAATCACGATCCGAATTTCCGAGCAGTGCCCCGCCAACGCTTCATCAATGGAGTTATCCACAACCTCAAAGACCATATGGTGCAGGCCGGTGCCATCGTCTGTATCACCGATGTACATCCCTGGGCGCTTGCGAACAGCATCTAGCCCTTTAAGAACCTTAATACTAGACGAATCGTAATTAGTTTCTTCAGACATAACTCTATAGCTTCCTGTTATTCAACCGACAGTAAGCGCCCCATGTTCCATGTGGAACATCTGGTGCGCATTATCTTTCACTAAAACATCAAAATCTTTCTTATCTACCCCAGTTACAAAGAACTGACAATTCAAACCATATAAGCATGACACAACCTGCTGGCGATGATGATAATCGAGCTCAGCAGGCAAATCATCAAGTAAAAACACACAAGACTCCCCTGCCTGATCTCGAAAGTATGTTGCTTGCGCCAATTTTAGCGCATATACGAGTAACTTAGTTTGCCCCCGCGACAGCACATCCGCGGCGGGCGCCCCATCCACTTTGACCCGCATATCTGCCTTATGGGCACCATGGCTAGTGGTACCGACAGCGAGGTCACGCTTGTTGTCGAGTGCCATCGCCTCAGATAGAGAGACTTCGTCACTCCAGCCTTGGTAATACTCAATATCCAGAGAGCCCAGCCCATCAAATTCCCTCGCCACGGCCTCTATATGTGGGATAAGCCCTTCAATATAGCGCTTGCGGTAAGTGGAAATCTGCTCCCCCAGCGGAACGAGCTCGGTTGTCCACGCACGCAACGAATCGGCATCTATTCTACCATGACGTAGCAGTTGATTCCGCTGTTTTAGTGTCTTTTGAAACCGACCCCACAACTGAGAGTAGGACTGTTCCACGTGGAACACTCCCCAATCCAAAAACTGCCGCCGCTGAAGAGGCCCGCCCTCCAATAAATTAAAGCTTTGCGCATCTATCAGTTGTAGAGGTAAAACTGTTGCTAGCTGAGCTGCTGTCTGGATGGTTTTCCCATCGAGGCGCGCTGCAAATTGACCGCTAGAAGAGCGTCTTACGCCTAACTGGTGTGTTTTAAGAGGATCAGTTTTGTTCACTTTAGCAGATACAACCAACTCGTCAGCCTCATGGCTAACCACCAATCGCAGGTCTCTATGACGGAAAGAGCGACCCCGCCCCAACAAATGTATGGCCTCAAGTAAACTGGTCTTTCCACTACCGTTAACGCCATGAACGATGTTTGCCATGCTATGACAATCCAACGTCAGACTTCGGAGGTTTCGTACTTGATGTATTTCAAGATGAGTAATATGCATAAGTACCTTGCCGAATAAAACCAGACTCTGTGTCCGGCCTTACCCGGCAGATCATTAAAGACGCATGGGCATAACGACGTAAACCGCTGAACCGTCTGCAGCGTCTTCGACCAAAGCACTACTGTTTGAATTAGAGAGGGTGATGCGCACTTCGGCGCCGGTGATAACAGATAATACATCTAATAGATAACTGACGTTAAAACCGATCTCCAAATCTTCTCCAGAATAATTAACAGAAACCTCTTCCTCAGCCTCTTCCTGCTCTGGGTTATTGGCTACCATCTTTATAGACCCCTCGGACAAGAGAATCCTTACTCCACGATATTTTTCATTGGATAGAATCGCTGCTCGCCCGAATGCCTGCTTGAGTTCTGCCCGATCCCCAACAACGATTTTATCGCCGCCTTTCGGTAGAACGCGGTCATAATCAGGATAAGCGCCATCTACCAACTTAGAGGTAAAGCAATAGTCGCCTCCTGTTACGCGAATATGGTTAGAACCCATAGCCACCTTGACCTCATTTTCGTCAAGTAAGCGTGACAGCTCAATAATACCCTTCCGCGGAATAATCGAAGTAATAGGCTCAACCACTGACACGTCGCATATACCATCACACAACGCCATACGATGGCCATCTGTCGCTACGGCTCTAAGCTTGTTTTCATTGAGCTCCCAAAGCATACCATTAAGGTAGTACCTTACATCCTGCTGCGCCATGGCAAAGGAAGTGGCCTCGATCAACCCCTTAAGAACTGAACCAGCAACCATGAACTCCACGCTTTTTTCGCCTTCATCTACCGAAGGAAACTCATTAGCAGGCAACGTCGAGAGCGTAAATTTGCTCCTCCCACTTTTGATTGTTGCCTTGCCGTCGCTACTTGAAAAATCAACCATCGCCCCATCAGGGAGAGACCGACAAATATCAACTAACTTACGTGCCGAAACAGTTACGTCTCCATCTTCACCTGTCGCATCAATGTCAGTAACGCCAACTATCTCAACCTCAAGATCAGTTCCGGTCATTGATAGTCTGGACTGCTCCAGACTCAATAACACATTAGACAATATTGGTAATGTTTGGCGCCTTTCAACAACACCAACCACCAACTGTAAGGGCTTTAAAAGCGCTTCGCGCGATAAGCTAAATTTCATAATAATTCATTATCTCCAACTCTACTCTCAAAAACCAGCAACCAATAAATTCAAGTGGACAGGGCCCGATACAGATTCTTTAGATCTCTCTGCACTTCGCGGTCCATACCCTCTAGCTCCTTTACCTTCCGGCAAGCATGGAGCACCGTAGTGTGATCTCTACCGCCAAATGACTCCCCAATCTCTGGAAGACTATGGCTGGTAAGCTCCTTAGCGATAGACATAGCTAACTGCCGAGGCCGCGCAACAGAACGACTTCTGCGCTTGGACAACATATCAGACATCTTAAGCTTATAATAGTCAGCAACAACTCTCTGAATGTTATCTATGGTAACTAGCTTGTCTTGAAGTGCCAACAGATCTTTAAGGGATTCCCTAATTAAATCAATATCAATAACGCGCCCAGTAAACTGAGCGTGCGCCATAACTCGCTTAAGGGCACCCTCTAATTCTCTCACGTTAGAGCGTATCCGTTGAGCAATAAAAAACGCCGCATCTTTCGACAGATCCATTCCAGCTTGCTCAGCCTTATTCATCAAAATAGCAGCCCTAGTCTCTAACTCTGGCGGTTCAACTGCAACCGTTAAACCCCATCCAAATCTTGACTTCAACCTTTCTTCCACACCATCAATTTCCTTCGGGTAACGGTCGCACGTCAAAATCATTTGCTGGCCGCCCTCAAGCAGCGCATTGTAGGTATGGAAAAACTCTTCCTGCGAACGCTCTTTACCAGCGAAAAATTGAATATCATCAATCAGGAGTGCGTCTACCGAACGATAGAATCTCTTAAACTCATCAATAGCTTTTAACTGCAGCGCCTTAACCATATCCGCAACAAACCGCTCAGAGTGCAGGTAAACAATTTTTGCCTCGGGGTTTTTTTCGCGCATTGCGTGGCCGACCGCGTGCATTAGGTGGGTTTTACCTAACCCGACACCGCCGTAAATAAACAGTGGATTATATGAACCACCCGGATTCTCGGCAACCTGACGAGCTGCCGCAAAGGCTAATTGGTTGGATTTTCCCTCAACAAAACTACCAAAAGTGAAATTGCGATTTAAATTGGTTTTTAAGCTACTTTCTGCTGCCGAAGTAATAATGGCTGGAGCCTGCGGTTTTTCCTGGTCTTGCGCAACAGCGCTCCAACCGGAGCCGCTGTCCTGTTCGGTATTGCTGCTGATCAAAGCTAACCCATGATCGCCATCATACTGACTCACGGCAACGATCACCTCTACGCTAACCTTGCGCCCACACAACCGATCCATCAACTCTTGAATCCGCGCAGAAAATTTGTTTTTCACCCACTCTTCAATGAACCGGTTCGGCGCCAACAACTGCACTCGGTCGCCATCCAACCCTGCCTGCGCAACCAGCGGTCGAATCCAGGTATTAAACTGCTGTTCGGGAAGCTCACCACGCAACTGAGCTTGGCACTGCGGCCAAACAGTGGAAGCGAGATCAATCTGCATTTCGATCCACCACTATAGTTGCCCGTTCTGCACGAAGAGCAGACAGGTTTCAAATTGAGCGCTAACGGCACCAAAAATTTTGAATTTATCCTTCAAACTGCCCCCAAAGAAAGTCACATACATCTTTTTTAGTAACGCATTACTAAAAAAATTTATTGTTAATGCAGTGTATACAAGAAAATCTAGACTATCCACAAAAAAAACAAGGGGGTTTAATACTGAATTTTAATTTAAACCAGTTAAATCAATGGTTTAAAAAATAACAAGTTTTATTTTACCCACAAATAAAACTCAATTACTGATCATTAAATAGCCGATTTTTGTGTATAACCTGTATATATACAGTTAGAAAACAGTGTTTAAGGGAGATATTTGGATGGTTATTGATTTAGCAAAAAATTTATATTTAATAGGGTGACCTTATTGCTATTTCCGGTCACTTTCCAATGCAAAAGGAAGAAAAAATCCTGCCTAACAGATCATCTGAAGTGAACAGGCCAGTGATTTCGGAAAGCTCCTTTTGTGCTTGGCGCAGGTCTTCAGCGAGTAATTCACCCGCCCCAGCATCGCGCAGCTGGGCAATACCAATAGTGATGAGATTAAGTGCGTTCTCTAAAGAAACTAGATGCCGCCTCCGTGCCGAGAAAAGCCCCTCCGAATGTCCAAGAAAGCCGGCACTCTTCTGCAAATGATCAACAAGTGTATCGAATCCTGTTTGCTCCTTCACTGATATGGCAAAGGTTTTTTGAGTGCCCGGCACAGCTCCAGGGGCGAGCCCTGATAGATCAATCTTGTTCAATACCAATGTCAATTGTTGGTTTGAGCTTGGATACCGATCAAAGAATTCGGGCCAAACAGACTCTAATTCTGGAACGCTGTCTTGCGTGGAATCAACAATAAACAGAATTTGGTCTGCGGCCTCGATCTCACGCCAGGCTCTTCGCACACCCTCCGCTTCTATTTCATTATCGGTATCGCGCAACCCTGCTGTATCTACAATATTGAGCGGTAGCCCATTGAGGACGATCTTTTCACGCAAAACATCCCTGGTCGTACCAGCCACCGAGGTCACAATAGCTGTATCATTCCCGGCAAGCGAATTTAATAAGCTAGACTTACCTGCATTAGGTCTTCCTGCTAGCACCAACGTTAGCCCATCTTTTAGCAATGAACCCTGTTGTGCTTTTTCTAGCACGCGCGATATATCTGATGAGAGTTTATCTAAATTTGAAAAAAGCTTTTCATCTTGTAAAAAGTCGATTTCCTCCTCTGGAAAATCAATGGCCGCTTCAACATAGATGCGAATTTGGATCATTTCCTCTACCAGCTGATTAATAAGCTTAGAAAACTCACCCTGCATCGATCTGACCGCCGATTTAGCCGCCTCTACCGAAGATGCATCAATTAGATCCGCTATCGCCTCAGCCTGCGCTAAGTCCATTTTGTCATTACAAAAAGCTCTCTCACTAAACTCTCCCGGCCTAGCGACTCTGGCGCCAAGAGACACACATCGCTGTACCAAAGAATCTAGAATAACCATCCCACCATGACCCTGAAGCTCTAAAACCGACTCTCCTGTAAATGAGTTCGGAGCGGGGAAATACAGCGCGACGCCCTCATCAATAGTTGATCCCGCAGAATCTAAAAATCGACAGTAGCTTGCCTGGCGTGGACTAACTTTCCGCCCGATAATGCCTTCAATATAAGCGCTGAGATTTTCGCCAGAAAGGCGCACTACACCAACACCACCGCGGCCAGTGGCTGTAGCTATAGCAACAATGGTGTCTTTGTCGTTTTGTAACATAGATTTCAGTATGCCAGAAAAAAAGGCCCCTACTGGGGCCTTAATCTAATTTTTTTTGTTAACCAACTGGCGGTTCACAAACCACTGTTGCGCCATTGATAAGAGATTATTCACCGTCCAGTAAAGAACCAAGCCCGAAGGAAATGTCATAAACAAAAAGGTGAATGCAATGGGCATAATTTGCATGATTTTGGCTTGCATCGGATCAGTTGGGGCCGGCTGCAACTTCTGCATAAGAAACATACTTGCACCCATAATAAGTGGCAGCACAAAGTACGGATCTTTTGCTGAAAGATCTTGAATCCAGAATATCCAAGGAGCATGTCTTATCTCTACGGACTCCATTAACACCCAGTACAGTGAGATAAAAACCGGCATTTGCAACAGCATCGGGAAGCAACCGCCCGCTGGATTAACCTTCTCTTTCTTGTAAAGGCTCATTGTTTCTTGGGACATCTTTTGCCGATCGTCACCATAAAGCTCTTTTAACCGAACCATTTGTGGCTGGAGATTTCTCATCTTTGCCATAGACTTTAAGCTTGCTGCTGACAACGGATAGAGAATTAACTTAATGGCCAAGGTTAATAATATAATCGTCCAACCCCAGTTACCAATAACACTGTGGATTATTTTCATCGCTTTAAAGATAGGTTCAGCTAAAATCCATAAAAACCCATAATCTAACGTTCTGTCCAAGTACTCAGCCATCCCAATAAGGGCTTCCTGGTCCTTAGGGCCCATGTAAAAACTTGCCTTATAATCAGCTGCCTGACCAACCGGCACGCTAATAGGCGCGCCAGTAAAGCTCATTAAATACATATCTTGTTTGGATAGTTTACGTAAGGTGAAATTGTTTAGCTGGTCAGCCGGTGGTACCCATGCGCTGACAAAATAATGTTGAACCATGGCAACCCAACCACCTTCAATCGAGGTCTTAATAGATTCGTCCTCAATGTCACTAAAATCAAATTTAGCGTAATTCTTCTCAGGTTGACGAATAGCGGCACCAAGAAATGGTTGCATACTGAACCCTGAAATATCTGTGACAGGCGGCTTAGAGTCTCTTTTTATCTGACCATAAAAGGTTCCATTCCAATCAGCACTTGAGCCATTGTTAATAATGTACTGAACACCGATATCATAGCTACTGCGATTAAGAGTAAAGCGTTTTACGATCCTTACACCGCCGTCATTGAGTACCAAGTCTATGTTAAGGGTATCTTCAGCATCGCTTAAAATATAATTACTGTTCGCAAAAGAGAATTTGGGCCTCCCTTCTGCAGTGTCGGTCCCACTAGGACCAATAAGACCGCTTCTAGCAATATAAATATTGTCTCTGCTATTTTGCAGAATTGGAAACGGTTGTCCCCCATCCTCGGGCTTCTTATCGAAGTGCTTAAGTAGAAGGCCGCTAACGATATCTCCACCTAAGGGATCGATCACAATTTCAATAACATCATTCTTCGCAGTAATAAGATTCCTATTTGAAGAAGGTTGGGCTAAATCTAAACTTGCACTGGACTGAGGCATCGATTCTAGCTGGGGGAGCTCTTCGCTATTTTGAGGACTAGTAATCCCTGCAACAGACTCCAGTTCCGATCCATAGTTAGACTGCGTCTCACTATAGCTTGGCTGTACTACCAAATCTTGATCCTGAAATTGATTCCATTGGATAACTAACATCCATGCAACGAGGCCCATGCCGGCGATTAATATTGTTCTTTGCCAATCCATATTCACTATAACTCTGTTGGTTTTTGATGAGGAGGTTTTTGAATGTCGCTATTATCGATAAGAGGATCATAACCACCGGGATGAAATGGATGACACTTAAGTATCCTAATGATTGAAAGATAGGTCCCTTTGAAAACACCAAACCGATCAATCGCTTCATGCGCGTAACAAGAGCACGTAGGCTGAAAGCGGCAATTACTTCCCAGCAACGGGCTAATTACCAGCTGATATCCACGAATCATTTTTATGACTACTTTACGCATTTTTTGCCTTTGAAGCTTCGCAACGCTGCAGCAGTCTGCACCAAGATTCCTGTAACAACAAGGCCATGTCCTTAGAGTTAAGCTTATCGGCACCTTTGCGGGCTAAAAATATGACATCTATGGAGTGCGGGAAATCTGTTTTACGAAAACTTTCTCGGACTAGGCGTTTGACCAAATTACGGCCAACGGCAGTAGGAATATTTTTCTTGCCGATAACAAGCCCTAAACGAGACGAACAGTCTTCATTAAACTTTGCAAGCAACAGCCATTTCGGATGGGAAATCTTACAGGTATTTAGGTCGAAGACCTCTTTGAACTCAGAGGCCTTGAGTAAACGCTGGTCTTTACCGAACTTAAAATTGGGCACTCAGCCCATACCTTATGCTGAAAGACGCTTGCGGCCTTTCGCTCGACGACGGTTCAGTACCGCTCTGCCGCCTGCTGTAGCCATACGAGCTCTAAAACCATGGGTGCGCTTTCGCTTCAGATTACTAGGTTGAAATGTTCTTTTCATGGTAAATAGTCCAAATTTGTGTGTGTTACCCTAACAGGGTGCGCGATTCTAAAGAAATAAACGCCCTACTTCAACGGTTTATTCACTAAATCCTTCAAAACACCCCAATTTTTACCCATAAGTGCCCTTTAAAAAACAATACACGCTTATCAACAGAAAACAAACGATTTACCGAGCGCTTTTATCGAAATACAACATACTGTGAATACCCTGTGTGCGGAAAAAAGTTTCATCAACAAAATTTTGCTGTTAAGGCTCGCCAAAACATAAGGGCTTAATTTAATACCGCGTTGAAACAGTTTGTTCTAGTTTGAACAACTGAGTTACTAAGCTACTTTTACAGCCTATAAAACGATGTAAGTAATTGAAATAAAACATAAAAAAAAAGTTACTAACAAAACCACTGCCCCTTAATAACAATAACAATAATATAAACTATTAATATATAAACTAATTTATATAACTATAAGAGATAGTACAGCGATTAAATTCGCCTTAATTAAAAAGTCAATAAGTTAGTGAATCTCAACGTATAATGCTCGCTCGAATACAAAAATTGTTGCTGTTATGAAATACCCACATTGTTTTGACGTTATTGTTGTTGGAGGAGGTCATGCTGGCACTGAGGCCTGTCTCGCCGCTGCCAGAATGGGCTGCAGTACCCTATTGCTCACCCATAACATTGAGACATTAGGTCAAATGTCATGCAATCCAGCTATTGGCGGCATAGGCAAGAGCCATCTTGTAAAGGAAGTTGATGCTCTTGGTGGAGCTATGGCCAAGGCGACTGATCTTGGCGGAATCCAATTTAGAGTTCTCAATGCACGCAAAGGGCCGGCGGTTAGAGCAACCCGGGCACAAGCTGACAGGGTTAGATATAAGGCTGCCATTAGAGGGATTTTAGAAAACCAACCGAATTTATCGATTTTTCAGCAAGCCGTAGATGACCTAATAATCGAAAACAATCGAGTTACAGGCGTGGTTACCCAGATGGGGTTGCAATTTAAAGCCAAAACAGTGGTAGTTACTGCAGGTACTTTTCTTGCAGGCAAAGTGCACATAGGTCTAGAAAATCACTCAGCAGGACGGGCGGGAGATCCGCCCTCCATTAACTTAGCGCAACGACTTCGTGAGCTGCCATTCAGGGTGGAGCGTTTAAAAACTGGCACACCTCCGAGAATTGACGCTCGAAGCGTTGATTTCTCATTACTGCAAGAGCAGTGGGGCGATCAGCCAGTACCGGTAATGTCTTATTTAGGAAAAGCCGAAGACCATCCTCAGCAAACATGCTGCTGGATAACATACACCAATAGCAATACACACAAAATCATTCATGGCGGAATGGACCGCTCACCACTTTATACAGGCGTTATTGACGGTGTTGGGCCTCGCTACTGCCCATCGATTGAAGACAAGGTAGTCAGGTTTGCGGACAAAGACCAGCACCAAATATTTGTCGAGCCTGAAGGGCTTGATACTTACGAGCTCTACCCAAATGGCATTTCCACAAGCTTACCCTTCGATGTGCAATTAGCGCTAGTTAGATCTATCAAAGGGTTTGAAAACGCCCACATTACAAGACCGGGTTACGCGATCGAGTATGATTACTTTAACCCCCAAGATCTTAACTATTCGCTGGAAACTAAAGCTATTGGAGGGCTGTTTTTTGCTGGCCAAATCAACGGCACTACTGGATATGAAGAAGCAGCGGCACAGGGTTTATTGGCTGGGGCTAACGCGGCATTACAGACTCTAGATAAGGATGTTTGGTGTCCTACCAGAGATACCGCCTACATGGGTGTTTTGGTTGATGATCTTATAACTATGGGAACTAACGAACCCTATCGTATGTTTACGAGTCGTGCGGAATATCGCTTACTGCTGCGAGAGGATAACGCCGATATTCGTCTAACAGAGACTGGCCGAAAATTGGGGTTGGTTGATGACTATCGCTGGCAACAGTTCTGTGAGAAACAGGAAGCCATAGAGCTAGAAACGCAGCGCTTAAAAAGTACCTGGATTCAACCTAATAGTGAGTTGTCAGAAAAACTGTTTGAACATATTGACCACAAGATTTCTCATGAGTACTCGTTGTTTGATTTACTGAAACGGCCTGAGCTTAACCATAAAATAATTGCTGATTTATTACCAGATGAAAAGCCAGATGCGAAAATTGGGCAGCAAGTTGAAATAGATGCGAAATATTCAGGTTATATTAGCCGGCAGCAGGATGAGATTGATCGTTTACAACGTCATGAAAATACACCGATCCCCGGTAACTTTAATTATGCTGAAATTAAAGGTTTATCTAATGAAGTTAAGCAAAAGTTAGGAGAAGCAAGGCCGGATACGCTCGCTCGGGCATCAAGAATCCCGGGCGTTACGCCCGCCGCTATTTCCTTACTCTTAGTACAGCTTAAAAAACATGCAGCCTAACTAAGTAATCTTTCAAATGGCATCAAAAAACTATTCAAACGTCTCACAGACCCAAAAGCGTCAATTACTTACATCGGGCATGGATAAGCTCAAATTAGAGTATAGCGATGACCAATTAGATCAATTGTTGGCTTATCTTGGCATGTTAGAACACTGGAATAAAGCCTATAATTTAACTGCCGTAAGAGATCCAATGGAGATGATTAAGTTACATCTTTTAGATAGTCTTGCTATATCGTCGTTACTTTATGGAGATCGCTTTATTGATGTCGGTACTGGCGCCGGTCTACCTGGCATACCCTTAGCCATCCTTAATCCAGACAAGCATTTTACTCTACTAGATAGTAACGGTAAAAAAACCCGATTTTTATTTCAGGTTAAGATCGAACTTGGTTTGGCTAACATTAAGGAGGTGAATGAGAGAGTGGAAAAGTACTCGCCTGCTCATAAGTATCAAGCTGTTTTAAGTCGAGCGTTCAGCTCACTAACCGACATGGTTATTAACTGCCAACACCTTCTCGCGGACAATGGTTGGTTTTTGGCAATGAAAGGTCGTCTTGAACAATCAGAGTTGAGTGCAATACCAAAAGGCTATAAGGTCGTCGGAGAGTATCCTATTGAAGTGCCTGAGGTTGATGGTCAGCGGCATCTAATTAAAATAAAAAGAATTTAAATAAATTACCTAGGAAAAAAGCCGGTGGTTAAAATAATATCCATAGCAAACCAAAAAGGCGGTGTCGGTAAAACCACTACAAGTGTTAATTTATCAGCCTCTCTAGCTGCCTATAAAAAACGCGTTCTGCTTGTTGATTTGGATCCTCAAGGCAACGCAACTATGGGGTCTGGGGTTAACAAACAAGAGTGCACCTTAAGCGTTTACCATGTGTTAACCGCTAAAAACCCAACGGCAGAGGTAATAGTTAAGGCCACCACGGGTAAGTACGATTTACTGCCCGCCAACCGCGATTTAGTGGCGGCAGAAGTAGAATTAATGAAAGAAATTGGCCGAGAGTCAAAGCTGAAATTGGCACTTGGAGAGGTCAGTGAGAATTATGATTATGTGATTATTGACTGCCCACCAACGTTAAATATGTTAACGGTGAACGCATTGGTGGCTAGTGAAGGCGTCATTGTTCCTATGCAGTGTGAGTATTTCTCTCTTGAAGGTTTAGCTGATTTAAATAACACCATTAAGCAAATAGCGAAATTAATTAATCCTTCACTGCACATTCAGGGTATTTTAAGAACGATGTACGATCCCCGAAGTAGTTTGACGAATGCCGTAACCGCTCAGTTAAGAAAATATTTTGGTGATCGGGTTTACAGGGTGAGCATCCCACGCAATGTTCGACTAGCTGAAGCGCCAAGCCATGGGCTGCCGGTTTTAATGTATGATCGAAACTCAAAGGGCTCTATTGCTTATTTGGCACTTGCCGGAGAAATACTTCGACTTGAAAAACAACAGAAAGCAGATCTGGTAAAGGCTTAATAATATGGCTGCAAAAAGACAAAGTTTGGGTACCGGTTTAGATGCCTTATTGGGGTTTTCTGACGACATTAATATTAATGAGCAAAATAATAATACCAAAGACGCTGATGGGACATTAAGAGACCTGCCGGTAGAATTCCTTCAGCGTGGTAAATATCAGCCGCGTCGAGACTTAGATGCGGACGCTCTCCAGGAGTTGGCTAATTCAATTTCCCAACAAGGTGTGATGCAGCCAATAGTGGTGCGCAAGATAGCGACAGACAAATATGAGATCGTTGCCGGCGAGCGCCGTTGGCGCGCAACCCAACAGGCCGGCTTAGAGTCAATTCCAGCTATCATCAGAACGATCACAGATGAAGCGGCCATTGCAATGGCGCTAATAGAAAACATTCAACGCGAAGACCTTAATTCAATTGAAGAGAGTCGCGCACTCATAAGACTACAGGATGAATTTCAGTTAACTCAGCAGCAGGTAGCGGATGCTGTGGGTAAATCTCGCTCTGCGGTCACCAATTTAATGCGGCTAGCTAGCCTGGAGCCGGCCGTGCAAAAACAACTTGAGTTAGGTGAAATTGAGCTCGGGCATGCCAAGTGTCTATTAGCTCTCCCCAGCAACACGCAAATCATGGCTGGCCGAGAAGTTGCCGCTAATGCTATGTCTGTTAGGCAGACGGAAACCTTAGTTAAACGAATGCAACAGTCAGGCTCTGTAAAGCCTGTAGAGCAAGTTATATCAGCTGATCCCGATATTTTACGTGCACAACAGGAGCTTTCTGAGAAGGTTGGAGCGTCAGTAATTATACAACATTCAACCAAAGGTTCCGGCAAATTGGTGATTAAATACCACAGTGTTGATGAGTTAGAGGGTATATTGGCCCACATTAAATAATCAATTGGCCATTATCAGAGATATGAATTGCAAATATAGACCTTAATAGCATGTTGAATATCACTTGCAGTATCCCTATAATGCCCCCGCTTCCGGTGCTGCACAAACCGCCGGAAAAATTCGGGGAAGATGGTAAGAAACAGCAATGACTACCATTCCAAAACCGCCGGTATATTTGGCCTCACTTATTCAGCTAATAGCGCTGATCATAGTGAGTGTGGTGGTTTTTTGGTTTGATACTATTATTGCTTGTTCTGTCTTTCTGGGGGGGTTGAATCAATTGCTGCCCCAAGTTTGGTTTGCTTATTTTGCTTTTAAGCATGTTGGGGCAAATCAGACGCATAGTATTGTTAGTTCAATGTACCGCGGTGAAACAGGCAAGGTGTTATTAGCCGCTACCGGGTTCATCGCAGTTTTTGTACTGTTTGAGCAAGTCAATATTATAGGGTTCATGTTTGCTTTTGTAGGTATGATCCCGCTGCAACTGTTTTTGGTTGCAAAAATAGTGAAGTAATTAGAGTAGATAGTGCGTAAACCACTACAGGTCACGCATCTTTCTAGGGTTCAGAAGAGTTGAGATAAATAGATGTCAGGCGAAAATCCCGCAAGCACAACTGAATATATCCAGCATCACCTGCAAAACTTAGTTTATGGTAAGTTGCCGGGCGGTTTTGAGCGACATACAGAAAATGGGACAGAGGTGCTCGCCGCTGACACCTGGACGATGGCGCATGGCGCTACTGAAGCAGCTGCTATGGGCTTTTGGGCTATACATGTTGATTCCATGGCCTGGTCTATTGGTTTGGGTATTATTTTTTGCTGGATGTTTCGGCGCGCAGCTGTTCGTGCCACTACAGGCGTACCCTCTGGCTTTTTAAATTTTGTTGAGCTCATTATTGAGTTTATTGATAGCACGGTTAAAGATAGCTTCCACGGCAAAAATAAAATGGTAGCGCCGTTGGCGCTGACAATTTTTGTATGGATATTTCTGATGAATTTAATGGATCTACTGCCGGTAGATTTAATTCCTAAAGTTCTCATGTTGGCGGGTGTCGAGTACCAAAAAATTGTGCCGTCCACCGACCCCAATATCACAATGGGCATGGCGTTGGGCGTTTTCGTGTTAATGCTTTATTACAACATTAAGATAAAAGGATTCGGGTTCGTTAAAGAGCTTACTATGCATCCTTTTAATCACTGGGCTTTTATCCCAATCAATTTGTTTATGGAGCTGGTCGGCCTTTTGGCAAAGCCGTTCTCGCTCGGGCTAAGACTATTCGGCAACATGTATGCAGGTGAGATGATTTTTATTCTTATTGCGATGATGTTTGCTGCAGGCGCAGGAACTGGTTTGGTCGCCGGGGGTCTGAATGCTCAATTATTTGGTGATGGTACTAACGGTATTTTTTGGTTAGTTATTTTCATCATGGTTTGTGGGGTCTGCTGGATGAACCTGCGAGGAAAGATATCTACGGGTAGAACAGTGCTGGTAACGTTGGGTTTGCTGACGGTTGGTGGCGGTGTTTTTGCTTTAGGTGGTGGGTTAATGCAGTGGGGTTGGGCAATTTTCCATATTTTGGTTATTACTCTACAGGCATTTATTTTTATGGTGCTAACGATCGTCTATCTTAGTATGGCGCACGAAGAAGACCATTAATTTTTTTATTTTTAACTACTGAAATCGGGAGTCTACGATGGAACTTGTAATTATGGCAGCGGCAATTATGCTCGGACTGGGTGCTTTAGGTGCCGCTATTGGCATGGGTTTGTTGGGTGGAAAGTTGATCGAAGGAACAGCTCGTCAGCCAGAGCTTGGTCCTATGCTACAGGGTAAAATGTTCTTGCTAGCTGGTCTAATCGATGCTGTGCCTATTATTGGCGTTGGTATCGCAATGTACTTGATCTTTGTTGTTGCTCCTAGTGTTGGCGTATAACAACAACTTAATTTTTAACCCGACCTTCATTAATGAGGTATTGGCGTGAATATTAATCTAACGCTTTTCGGTCAGATGGTGACCTTTGCAATTTTTGTGTGGTTTTGCATGAAGTTTGTGTGGCCCGTCATCATCACGGCTATGGAAGAACGGCAACAGAAAATTGCTGATGGACTTGATGCAGCTGACCGCGCTATGCGTGATCTTGAGGCTGCGCAGGACAAGGCAACTGACCAGATGAAGGAAGCTAAGCAGGAAGCTGCTGGCATCGTTGATCAGGCGAATAAGCGAGCAAGTCAAATTGTTGATGAAGCAAAGCAGCAGGCGATTACTGAAGGTGATCGTTTGAAGGTCGCTGCTGAAGCAGAAATCGAGCAAGAGATTAATCGAGCTAAAGAAGAGCTTCGCGCTTCAGTGGCAGGTTTAGCTTTAGCGGGTGCTGAGAAAGTTCTTGAAGCGTCCATTGATGATAAAGCTAATCGTGCGCTGGTTGATAATTTAGCGTCACAGCTTTAATAGAGGTTTATCATGGCAGAATTGAGCACCCTAGCAAGACCCTATGCAAAGGCAGCCTTTGAGTTTGCTGTTGACGCGTCGGATCTTAAAGGTTGGGCTTATAGTCTGGCTACTTCCGCAGCGGTTACTCAGCATGCGGCGGTAGTTAAGTTATTACGTTCGCCAAGCTCAACGCCAGCGCAGCAAGCGGCAACCATTATTGACCTCTGTGGTGATGTTCTTGATGTTACTGGACAAAACTTTATAGTTATTTTGTCTGAGAACAGACGGTTGACATTGTTGCCACAGATTTCTCTTCAGTTCGAAGCTATGAAAGCGAATCGAGAAAAAGCGGTTGATGTCGATGTTACCGCAGCGCAGCCATTGGATGCGCAGCAGCAGCAGATGTTGTCCGATGCACTGAGTAAGAAGTTACAACGTAAAGTAAATATGCAGGTTAGTTTAGATAAGAGCCTGTTGGGTGGTGCGGTTATCCGTGCCGGGGATACCGTCATAGACGGGTCCATTCGCGGTCGTTTGACCAAACTCGCCGAGTCACTAAATTCCTAAGGATTGAGGCCTAAGCATGCAGCAACTGAATCCATCAGAGATCAGTGAAATTATCAAGAGTCGTATTGACAACCTTGATGTTTCATCAGAAGCCCAAAATGAGGGCACCATTGTTTCCGTATCGGACGGAATCATTCGTATACACGGCCTAGCCGACGTAATGTATGGCGAAATGATTGAATTCGATGGCGGAGTTTACGGTATGGCACTTAACCTCGAGCGCGACTCTGTCGGCGCCGTGGTATTGGGTGACTACCAAACCTTAGCGGAAGGCCAGAAGGCCCGATGCACCGGCCGTGTTTTGGAAGTCCCGGTAGGTCCAGAATTAGAAGGTCGAGTGGTTGACGCCTTGGGTAACCCTATTGATGGTAAAGGGCCGGTTAATGCCGCCCTTACCGACGCAGTAGAAAAGGTTGCGCCCGGCGTTATTGAGCGTCAATCGGTTGATCAGCCAGTGCAAATTGGTTTAAAAGCTGTTGATACCATGGTGCCTATTGGCCGTGGTCAGCGAGAGTTGATTATTGGTGATCGCCAGATTGGCAAGTCTGCCATTGCGGTTGATGCCATCATTAACCAGAAAGGCTCAGGTATTAAATGTATCTATGTCGCTATTGGCCAAAAAGCAGCGTCTGTTGCTGCGGTTGTGCGTAAACTGGAAGAGCATGGTGCGATGGAACACACTATTGTTGTTGCGGCTACCGCGTCAGACCCTGCAGCCATGCAATTCTTGGCTCCATTCGCTGGCTGTTCTATGGGCGAGTACTACCGTGATCGCGGGCAAGACGCGCTAATTATCTATGATGATTTAACCAAGCAAGCTTGGGCTTATCGTCAGATATCGCTGCTTCTAAAACGCCCTCCGGGTCGAGAAGCCTATCCTGGAGATGTATTTTATCTTCACTCCCGACTATTAGAGCGTGCAGCTAGAGTTAATGCTGACTATGTAGAAAAGTTCACCAATGGTGAAGTGAAAGGTCAGACTGGATCCCTAACCGCCCTGCCCGTTATTGAAACTCAGGCTGGAGACGTATCGGCATTTGTACCAACCAATGTAATCTCGATTACTGATGGTCAGATCTTCCTTGAGGCCGATATGTTTAACGCCGGCATCCGGCCTGCAATGAACGCAGGTATCTCGGTATCGCGAGTGGGTGGTGCAGCGCAGACAAAAATCATTAAGAAACTATCAGGTGGAATTCGTACCGCGCTTGCGCAGTACCGTGAGCTGGCGGCATTCTCCCAGTTTGCATCTGACCTTGATGACGCGACCAAAGCCCAGTTAGACCATGGTGAGCGCGTCACCGAGTTGATGAAGCAAAAGCAGTATACGCCTCAGAGTATCGCTGAGATGGGCGTGATGGTTTATGCAGCAGACAATGGTTTCCTGCAGGCAGTTGAGGTTAACAAAATCGGTGATTTTGAATCGGCGTTACTTTCCTATATGAAAGCTGAGCATGGCGATCTGATGGCGACTATCAATGCGTCAGGTGATTACAACAATGATATTGGAGCGAGTATTAAGGCTGCTTTAGAAAACTTTGTTGCAACTCAAACCTGGTAAACCAGGGTAATCGGACAGGCATAAGAAATGGCAATCGGAAAAGAAGTTAAAACGAAAATTGCTAGCATAGGCAGTACGCAGAAGATTACCAGTGCCATGGAAATGGTCGCTGCGAGTAAGATGCGTCGAGCACAGGAGCGTATGGCTCTGGGGAAACCCTATGCCCAGCGCATCCGTGATGTGGTTGGTCATATTGCTAATGCAGTTTCCGAATACAAACACCCATACTTAAACGAGCGTGATGTTAAGCGTGTTGCTTACGTGGTTATTTCAACGGATCGTGGTTTGTGTGGTGGTCTGAATATTAATTTATTCAAGGCCGCACTCAAGTCGATTAAGGCTTGGTCTGATCAAGGTGTTGAAGTTGATATTTGCGTGGTTGGCAATAAAGCGGCTGGTTTTTTTGGAGCTGTAGGCGGTAATGTTGTCGCAGCGGTCAAAGATGTTGGTGATGAGCCCAACGCCGTTGATTTAATTGGTGGCGTAAAGGTCATGTTGGACTCTTTCGATGAGGGGCGTATCGACAAGCTGTTTGTCGTCAGTAATGAATTTGTCAACACCATGACACAGTCGCCGACTGTAGAGCAGTTGTTGCCATTAGCGGCGACGGCTGATGATCGGCTTAATCATCACTGGGATTATATCTATGAGCCAGATGCCAAAGAATTACTTGATGGCCTGCTGATTCGCTATATAGAATCCCAAGTTTATCAGGGTGTTGTAGAGAACAAAGCCTGCGAACAGGCGGCAAGAATGTTAGCAATGAAAAACGCCACCGACAACGCTGGTGACATGATTGATGAATTACAACTGCTTTATAACAAAGCGCGCCAAGCAGCGATTACCCAAGAGCTGTCAGAAATTGTCAGTGGCGCAGCGGCTGTTTAAAGCCCAACGAATTTTAAAGGTTTAGTTAAGAGGAACCGGACATGAGTAGTGGACGTATTGTACAAATTATTGGCGCCGTGATTGATGTGGAATTTCCCCGCGATCAGGTACCCAACGTCTATGACGCCCTAGTAGTGGATGACAAGGGGTTAACCCTAGAAGTTCAACAACAACTGGGTGACGGCGTAGTGCGAGCAATCGCTATGGGATCCTCAGAAGGTATCAGCCGGGGTTTGGGAGTGCATAACACCGCCGCACCTATTTCAGTTCCAGTGGGCATTGAAACCTTGGGGCGCATCATGGATGTCCTTGGCAATCCAATTGATGAGAAAGGCCCTATCGGTGAAAAAGAGCGTATGGCTATTCACCGCAAACCACCTGCTTATGACGAGCTTGCTGCTTCGGACGACCTGCTAGAAACAGGCATCAAGGTTATCGACTTGGTTTGCCCTTTCGCTAAAGGCGGCAAGGTTGGATTGTTTGGTGGCGCCGGTGTAGGCAAAACCGTCAACATGATGGAACTGATTAACAACATCGCCACCGAGCACAGCGGATTGTCTGTTTTTGCCGGTGTTGGTGAGCGTACTCGTGAAGGTAATGATTTCTACTACGAGATGCAGGAGTCAGGTGTTGTTAACATCGAGACCCCAAGCGAATCTAAGGTTGCGATGGTTTATGGCCAGATGAATGAGCCCCCAGGAAACAGATTGCGTGTTGCTCTGACCGGTTTGACCATGGCTGAAAAATTCCGCGATGAAGGTAAAGATGTATTGCTGTTTGTTGATAACATCTACCGCTACACGCTAGCAGGCACTGAAGTGTCTGCACTCTTGGGCCGTATGCCTTCAGCGGTAGGCTATCAGCCTACGCTGGCAGAAGAAATGGGCGTGCTTCAGGAGCGTATTACTTCTACCAAGACGGGGTCTATTACTTCGGTTCAGGCGGTATATGTACCAGCGGATGATTTAACTGACCCCTCTCCTGCCACCACATTTGCTCACTTGGATTCTACTGTTGTATTGAGCCGTGATATTGCTTCTAAAGGAATTTACCCAGCGGTAGATCCATTAGACTCCACCTCTCGCCAGTTAGATCCTTTGATTATCGGCGTTGAGCATTACGAAGTTGCCCGTGGCGTGCAGAGAGTATTGCAGCGATACAAAGAGCTGAAAGACATTATTGCCATTTTGGGTATGGATGAGCTTTCAGAGGAAGATAAAATGGCTGTTGCACGAGCGCGTAAGATTGAGCGCTTCTTGTCACAACCCTTCCATGTCGCCGAAATCTTTACCGGTTCGCCAGGTAAGTATGTTTCTCTCAAAGATACTATTGCAGGCTTCCAGGGTATTTTGGATGGTCAGTATGATGATCTGCCAGAGCAGGCGTTTTACATGGTTGGTTCTATCGATGAAGCGGTAGAAAAAGCGAAAAACCTATAAATTGCAGCAAGCAAAGGCAATAAAGAAATGGCTATAACAGTTCATTGTGACATCGTAAGCGCCGATGAATCCTTGTTTTCAGGATCTGTAAAGATGATTGTTGCTACAGGCTCTTTGGGTGAGCTGGGAATTACTCCCGGTCACGCGCCATTGCTCAGTGATCTGCGCCCTGGCCCAGTGCGCCTAGTGAAAGAAAACGGCGAAGAAGAGGTTTACTATCTTTCTGGCGGTTATTTAGAAGTCCAGCCAGGTAGTATTGCGATTCTTGCTGATACTGCAGTGCGCGCCGGAGATATCGATGAGGCAGCGGCAGCTGAGGCAATGAAGACGGCTGAACAAGCGATTGCTAATCAGAGTAGTGAAATTGAGTACTCTAAAGCAGCATCTATGCTCGCAGAAGCCACTGCACAGTTACGTACTGTACAGACCTTGCGCAAGAAGCTTGGTGGCTGAAGGCGGTAATTAGTAAGTTGTATGAAAAAAGGGTAGCTTAGCTGCTCTTTTTTTTGTCTAAAATAGGTAGATCAAATACCGCGGCCTAATCGTCAAACACATAATGGTCTTGAGTTGTGGCTCTATTCCAAGTACCTTAAAACCATATAACCTCGTACAACGAGACATTTCATAATGACTAAAGTAAATTTTGTTATTCTTGCCGCAGGTAAAGGCACGCGCATGCGCTCAGCCATACCGAAAGTACTGCATAAAGTATCAGGTCGTTCCATGCTGGGCCATGTGGTAGCAGCAGTGGAAAGCCTTGGTAAGGCTAAAAAGATTATTGTCACCGGGCATGGCGCTGAGCAAGTTGAACAGCAATTTAAAAGCCCGACGACTATTTTTACTCAACAAAAGGAGCAGCTTGGTACTGGCCATGCCGTACAGATGGCCATTCCTGCGCTTTGCAGTGATGCCGTGGTGATTGTTTTATATGGCGACGTGCCGCTGATTCGCCCCTCGACCATAGAGAAAATTCTTGATGTGGTCACTGATACCACCATGGGGTTGCTTACCATTAACTTGGAAAACCCTCAGGGTTATGGGCGTATAGTGCGCAACGGCCAACAAGAGATCACTGAGATTATCGAACAAAAGGACGCTTCAGTTGAGCAGCTGAAAATTACTGAAGTTAATACGGGAGTACTGGCGTTACGGTCAACCCAGCTGCGAGAATGGCTGCCCCAAATTACTAACAATAATGCTCAAGGGGAGTACTATCTCACTGATCTTGTCGCGATTGCGCGGGCAGAGGGCGTTGAGGTCATTAGCGTTAACCCTGAATCGGCGACGGAGGTAGAAGGCGTGAATAATCGAATTCAACTCAGCCAGTTAGAGCGAGCACATCAGCGTCAGCTGGCGGAAGTGTTAATGGAATCGGGTACCAGTTTGGCTGATCCAGCGCGGTTTGATCAGCGCGGGGAGCTGAATGCCGGCACTGATAACTTTATCGACATTAATTGTGTTTTTAACGGTAGTGTGACCATTGGCAGTAATGTATCTATTGGCGCTAACTGTCAGATCAGTGATAGCACCATTGGCGATGGCGTTTCAATCTTACCCAATACAATTATTGAATCATCAGTGGTTGGTGATCGTGCTGTGATTGGGCCTTTCGCGCGCCTGCGCCCGGGTACTGAGCTGGGAAGTGATACCAAGGTGGGTAACTTTGTTGAAACTAAAAAAGCGGTAGTCGGCAAGGGTAGTAAGATTAATCACCTAAGCTATGTTGGTGATGCGCAACTTGGCGAAAATGTGAATATTGGTGCTGGTACAATTACCTGTAATTATGACGGCGTCAGCAAGCACAAAACAGATCTGGGCGATGGTGTATTTGTCGGATCTAACAGTACATTAGTGGCACCGATTAAAGTTGATAAAGGCGGGTTTGTAGCCGCAGGGTCTACCGTAACAAGCGAAGTCCCTAGCGACAGCTTAGCCGTCGGCCGAGCAAAACAGAGAAACATCAAAGGCTGGAAGCGGCCGACCAAAAAGGAAGTTTGATTTATGTGTGGAATTGTCGGTGCGGTTTGCCAGAGAAATGTGTATAAAATTTTAATCGAGGGCCTCAGCCGTCTTGAGTACCGAGGTTATGATTCTGCCGGGCTCTCTGTATTGGATGGGGACCAAGTTTTACAAACGCGAAAAACCTTTGGCAAGGTCGCTGATCTAAAGGCATTGTGTAAAACAGACTTTGCGGTCGGTAATAGTGGCATCGCGCATACCCGTTGGGCTACTCATGGTGAACCGAGCAGTGTTAATTCTCATCCCCATGTTTCATCGGGCATCTCAGTGGTTCACAACGGTATTATTGAAAACCATGATGCTTTGCGCGAAGAGGTTCGTCAGTTAGGCTATGTTATTACCTCTGATACCGACAGCGAAGTGATTGCTCATTTGGCTCACCATTATTTAGCGAGTAGCAAGGATCTTCGACAAGCAGTAATAAAAACGATTACACGGCTGGAGGGCGCTTATGCTCTGGGCGTTATGTCGCAAGACCACCCAAATTTAATCATTGGTGCCCGCAGTGGTAGCCCACTTGTTGTGGGCGTGGGCATGGATGAGCATTTTATCGCGTCTGACCAGATGGCGTTGCGTCAGGTAACCGATCGCTTTGTCTATTTAGAAGAAGGCGACATGGTTGAAATGTCGAGTGAGACGTACACCGTATTTGATGATCGTGGCAAAGCCGTTGATCGTGAAATGCACCAGCTGGATGACACTGATCATCGAGCGGACAAAGGCGAATATAGGCATTTCATGCAAAAAGAAATGTTCGAACAGGCGACCGTGCTCGCGGACACATTTGCTGGCCGGATTGGCGCTGATCATATTCATGAGGCTATTTTTGGCCATCAGGCGGAGGCACTTTTCGCTCAAACAAAGAATATTCATATTATTGCTTGCGGGACAAGTTTTCACTCCGGGCTGGTGGCTAAATACTGGCTCGAGGACATGGCCGGGGTTCCTTGTCAGGTTGAAGTGGCTAGTGAGTACCGCTATAGAAAAGTAGCGGTCCCTGCCGGCACTTTGTTTGTAACTATCTCTCAGTCGGGCGAAACAGCAGATACACTAGCAGCCCTTCGCAAAGCGAAAGAAAGCGGCTATCTTGGTTTTGTCGCCATATGTAATGTTGCCAACAGCTCTTTGGTGAGAGAGTCAGATATCTCCTTGATGACCATGGCAGGCCCTGAGATTGGCGTTGCCTCCACCAAGGCGTTCACAACTCAGCTCGTCGCACTGCAGTTACTTACCCTCTCTCTTGGCCGCCACACGGGCCTGGATGCTGCTTTAGAAAAGCAGCTGGTTGAAAATCTTCATGAGCTACCCAGTTTATGTCAGAGAGTATTGGCGCTTGATCCTGTTATTGAAAAAATGGCAGAGGCCTTTGCTAATAAGCACCATGCCCTTTTCTTAGGCCGCGGCGAGCACTACCCTATTGCGCTTGAAGGGGCGCTGAAGCTTAAAGAGATTTCTTATATTCATGCTGAAGCCTATCCTTCCGGAGAGCTAAAGCATGGTCCCTTGGCACTGGTTGATGAAGACATGCCGGTAGTAACGGTTGCTCCAAACAATGAATTGCTCGACAAGCTAAAATCTAATCTTCATGAAGTGCGTGCGCGAGGTGGTGAATTATTTGTATTTGCCGACTGCAATGCAAACTTTATTAATGAGCCAGGCATTACTGTGATTGATATGCCGCCTGTCCCCAAAAGTCTTGAGGCGATTGTGTATACCCTGCCCCTTCAAATGTTGTCCTATCATGTTGCCCTACTGAAAGGTACCGATGTTGATCAACCAAGGAATTTGGCAAAATCGGTTACCGTCGAGTAGAACAGAACAGTGAATTAGAGAGAGGAAATTATGGAAGGATTAGCAGTAATGGGCTTTGTTTTTGGGATTCTTGGACTGGTTGCATTCGTTCGTTTGTCAAAACTAACAAAGACTCTAAAAGAAAAAGGAATTCTCGAAGAGAATTACAAGGAAGAGTAATTCACTGTTCAAATACACTCAGTGACATTGGAGTAATTACAAACGGAGACTTATATGGCCCAAAAAGTGGTAATTTCACAATCAATTATGTGGGCAGCAGCAATTCTTGTTGTTTCAATTGTTGAAGAAAAAGAGTTTGCTGTATTGATGCTGGTATTATTGGCAACAACGTCATTGATTAACCTTGGTAAAATGAAATGAAAAAACTATTACTAATCTTTCTATTACTAATTTCCCCAATTGTATCTGCGGACATGGAGGATCTATGTTTCATCTATATTAAGGAATTTGGAAAGAACGATATTCTAAGCGCTATAAAAGAACAGGGATGCATTAGAAATAATATCCTACAAGTTGTCTACGGAATGGATAATGCATCAGAGACAATAATGATGTTCCATTCTGGGAGATGGTGTAGATTTGATAGAAATATGGATATTAAAGGCGCGGTATTGAGTTGTGTTCTGTATGCAACCGAACCAAGAAATCGATTAGACTCGGAAGGAAAGTAAGTCACTCACCCCATTCATCTCATACAGTGTCGCTCGGTCTACGTGAGCTGACTAGTCAACCAATTTATTTGTGTAAATACGGTAGGACTATTTTCAACTAAATATCGTACCGAATTAACGTCTTAACAAAATTCAGGAGAGATTGATGAAAGTAAGATTGAAGCGATTAATGATGGTTGCACTCCTAGTTTTATTCACGCCATTCTCTTTTGGGAAGCCAGTTACTTATGTGATAGATCCAAGCCACACCTTCCCAGCGTTTGAAGCCGATCATATGGGAGGGCTATCACTGTGGCGTGGGAAAATAAATTCAACCTCCGGCGAGATCATTCTGGATAAAAAAAATAGAACAGGATACGTCACTGTCGTCATGGAAATGGATTCCATAGATTTTGGGAATGATAAGATGACTAAGCAGGCCAAGAGTGACGATATGTTCGATGTTGAAGAATTTCCTCAGGCGAGGTATGAGGGGACATTAATCAATTTTCAGGATGGCTCGCCAACAAAAGTAGAGGGCGAGCTAACGCTGCATGGCATTACTAAAAAAGTAGACCTAGAGATTAAGGCATTCAAGTGCAAGCTGCATCCATTTAAATTGAGGGAAGTGTGCGGAGCAGATATTCGAGGAAATATAATGAGAGATGACTTCGGGATAAGCTATGCCAAGATCATGGGGTTTAAAATGGATGTCGCGCTCAGGATAGGTGTTGAAGCAATTAAAAAATAGGTTTATTGACTGATTATTGAATACTTGGCTGGAAGCCCATTTGCAAAGCCAGAGCTTCTCAGACATGTTGAGTCTTAACAAGCCTTACAGGTAAAACAATGAAAATAAGACTAACAATAAATGCTCTTTTCCTATTTTTTCCTGCGCTGCATATGGTGATTAAACGGTCGATCTTACTAGTCTAGAAGGATGGGCTATGGCATTTATGACTTCCTCTGCCCAAAATCTTGAGCAGGTGCCGCCACACTCTGTAAATATAAGAGATATATCGATTTCTGCAGAGTTAAGCTCTGTTCCCCGCCT